>Ga0208899_1000945_pt1 | contig 21221 bp, 23 predicted proteins | sample VirMetDEL_Nov_24_FD_184518 | JGI IMG/M metagenome (GOLD analysis project Ga0208899, IMG submission 184518) | Aqueous microbial communities from the Delaware River and Bay under freshwater to marine salinity gradient to study organic matter... | ecosystem: Environmental > Aquatic > Marine >... | reverse complement strand
GGAAACTTTAATAAAACTTTAATACAATGGCACAGAAAAAAATAGGTGCGCTCGACAGAGCAGTAAGGTTCTTCAATGAACTATCAAACAAAACCCTCACGAGAGCTGAGATGACAAAATTAGCGAAAGAGTTTGGGGTACGAAACGGACTCGAAAAATTTGCATTAGAAAGAGGTTGGTGCAAGAAGAGAGAAGGCTTAAGAAAACCAAATCAAAAGGGAATGACTCCTGCGACGATAGAATTCTCTGACCTTTCTCAGATAAGCCCGCTTCACATAAGATTACTTCTTGATGACGCGAATGCTTATATAATGGAATGCAAAACTAAAAGAAACCAACAGAAGCCGAAAGCAAAAGCTGTCAACGTGGTTGCTACAGCAGAGTTTGAATGGACTTCAGAGACAACGAAGATGTTCGCAAAAGTTTATTCGGGCAACTTCAGAAGCCTGCCGTCACGATTCAACTACAAGACATACCACGGGCTGTCAATGGACGAGAAGGTAAAGCAGTTTATGTCTGACTTCGTTCGTCCCGAAACACAGCAGGTTACGGTATCGGTTGTTGAGACATACACGAGAACGCTGAGCAGGACCATTGAGGTTCCGGGAGATGTGGACATACAGGATTATCTTGCAATGAATCCTCACCTGTCTGACTTCGAAGAGATGCCCAAGTTAGAGGGCACACCATTCACTGACACTACAACGCTAACAAAGACAAGCGAAGAATTCAGATACGAAAATGAGAATGGTGTAGGGGGTACACTTTAATATTACAAATCAGAACGGGTGTCGTCAGCGACACTCGTTCACAAATCAAATCAAATGAAAAAGATAATGAACAAAAAAGATTTTATTGACAAGCATATACTTCCAATGAAATCAAAAGAAACAATCATCGCATACATACAAGGAGAGAGAAAGTTTGATGAGGACTATCTGAAAGAGGTAGCAGACATACACGAGGTTATAATCAACGAATCCTCACCAACTTGGATAGGCGTAGAGATACCAACGGGGTGGGGATACTACAAGATTTGTATAGGGCTCAATAAAGAAGACGGTAACGAGGTGTCCTATTTCAGTGAGGCAGACCTTGAACACTACGAAAGATTGAGCGAGGAAGACAAAAAGAACGGAACACCTTGGATATACAACGGAGATGTTGTGGTCAGATATGGCGAGGATGCAAGAGTCTTCGATGACAATCACCAACTAATAGAGGAATAGATTATGAAAAGTAAACTTACAAAAGCCATAGAAAAAAGATACGGAAGCAGTGGTAATTCAACAGGATTAGAAAATATGTTGGATGATATGCGGGAGTGTCAACTTACTGTGTACGTAAACTTAGCTGATGACATAGACGAGGACGTTGATGATGTGGAGAAAGCCATAGAGAAAGTCATCTTCTATCACGGACAAAATTATTATAACAGAATTAAAACCAAATAAAATGTTTAGGACAATTATTTTTATATGCCTGTTGATGAAAGGACAGGTCGAGAGAATGGAAGAACAGAGCAACGACGGAAGAAAACTTTACACGTTGACTGTTGATACCCCGGACACGCTGTTCAAGTATGAGCACGTGTACAAGGAAGAGATTTACCAATACATAAAGACAGGTAAGTTTGAGTACAACGATTTTTTAACAGACGAAAACCAATAGAGATGAGTAACGGAATAGATTTAATGAAAATGTTCTTAGTAATAGGAGAAATGAGCAGTGAGAAAAACACTTTAAAAGAAAAGGTTGCGTACAAAGAGCGCATAGTATTTGCTACAATGAAAAGCTACAATCCACATTGGGAGAAGCCATCTGATTGGGATGGGTTGTCAGATGAGGACAAGATGAAAAGACTTGAGAAGGTAGAGAAATCTTTAAACAACAATGTAAATGGGTAACGCAACTAACATAGCAGATTGGATAGAGTATTGGGACAGCTTTGACTATGGGCTGTACATAAAAATACTACAGGCAAAGAACAACGGAAAATAGTTGGGAGTGGTTGGGAATGAGAGCCATTCCCAACTTTATAAGTGTCGTCAAAGACACTATAAATTTATTACAAAAAAGATTAGGAATTGTACAATTCTTTTCTTATATTTGTTTTATTCAAACACAATTCAATGATACAACTAATCAAATTAAATGGTGATGTCACTGACAACTTTACAGCAGACACACTAAAAGAAAAACAAGATGCGGTAGGTGGATACATAGAGGTGGTCGCCACACGCAAGGGCAAGGTGCTCATCGTAAACGAAGAGGGACATATGAAAGGTCTGAAGAAGAACAAGAAGGCTTCAGAGATTGCAGGTTTCGATATCGTTGGTGATGTCATATGCTTAGATGAAAAGGACTACCACAAATTTTTAAACTAAAATCAAATCAAATGAAAGAGATTTATCAAGAACAAATACTCGCAGAAAAAATGCGAAAGAATGTAAACGCAGGTATGATTCAACGCCTGCAAAGATTACAGGACAAAGACGAGCCTATCACCCGTAGTGTCTTCAACGACACTGCACAGCTTGTAACTTCCGGGTACTTCAGAAATAACTATGAAGGCACTCTGAACAGAGATGCTCAAACAGTTATGACATACCTTAACGGAGAGTACATTGAGTCCCTCAAGACAGGAGAATGGATAACTACAATAGACGGTCTTCCTTTCAAGGATAAGGACTTCAAAATTGTAGAGGAAAATTTATGGAACAACTTCAAATCAAAAATCAAATAAGATGTCAACATTTAACGAATACGCCAACAAGATATCAGAGGCATTTGACGTGCCCAAAGAAAGAATCTTTACCAAGACAAAAGTCAAGAGAGTATCAGATGCAAGACAATCTCTGTACTATCTCTGTCACATCAAGCCTATGACTATGGCTTACATCAGAGACCATATGTCAGAGAATGGATACAAGGTAGCACACTCATCAGTGCAGTACGGAATCTCACAGACAAAGAAAAGAATTGAGAAGGATGATTCTTTTAAAGAGATGATAAACTATCTAAGGTAATGTATACCCTACAAGAAATATGGGAGCAGGCTAAGAAAGATACATTCGCATCTAACCTTGACTCAACAGGATACCAAGCGCGCATTGTATATGGGTGTAGGATTGTCCGGGATGATGCGACAGGTGAGATAGAGATATACAACACAGGCAAAGGTGGAGACTACTACAAGAAAATAGAAAACATAGATATATTCTTAGAGAATGGTTGGAGACACGGATGTTATGAGGTATCTTTAAATAACTACAGGGATAAACTTGCAAGGATAGAGAAGCTGATAAGGAATGAGATGAATGGGAAAAAGAATCCCAAACAGATTCAGTCTTACAAGACTTCAAGAGAGAGCGTGCTAAATAAGTACGCAGAATTAATGGTTAAACTAAATAAAATAAAGTAAAATGGCAAACGCTAAAAAGAAATCAGTGTTCGAGACACTGAACGCAATCAACGTCAATGGACGTACAGAAACAAAGAATGGTCTAACGTATTTGTCTTGGGCTTGGGCTTGGGCAACAGCAAAGGAACACTATCCGGAAGCTACATACACAATCTATGAGGATGCAGACGGTGTGTTCTACCACAGAGACCACAACTCAGCTTGGGTAAAGACAGGAGTGTCTATCGAGGGCATCGAACACATAGAGTACCTACCTGTAATGGACTTCAGAAACAACTCAATAGAGCTTGTGAAGATTAAGTCTACTGATGTTAACAAAGCTATACAACGTAGCTTAACAAAGGCTCTTGCTCGTCACGGACTTGGACTGTATGTGTATGCAGGAGAGGACCTTCCATCAGTAGAGAAGGAGCAACCTAAGAAAGCTCCTGTAAAGAAAGCTCCTGTAAAGAAAGCACCTGCTAAGTCAGAGAAAGTGTCGTCAGCGACACCGAAGATGCCCGGTATACCGGACGAGAAATGGGATGACTTCGTGATGTATGTTACAGCAAACAAGAAAATGGGCTTCAATCAGCTCGTAGCAAACATTGAGTCTAAGTACACACTGACTGATGCTCAGCTCAAGGGAATCAAAGGGATTACAGGATAATGAGTAGCGTTATAGAACTACTCCGTGATGACCAAGAGTATTACGGAGGGGTAGGTAAGCAGTACCTATCCAACTCAGACATAGGGACACTGCTAAAGAACCCCGAAGATTTTGGGGTTTCACGTCCCGACAACAAGAACTTTGCAGAGGGTAGATACTTTCATCAACTGATTCTTGAACCGGAGAAGGCTAAAGAGACTCACATCGTAGACTTCGCAAGTCGTAACACAAAGGGTTACAAAGAAGCCTGTCTTGATATGAACCTTGAGGTGCTACTACTGAAGAAAGAAGCTGATAACATTGAGAATCTTGTGTCAAGAATGACAGGCAACCTTGACTTCTTCGAGCTCATACACGCAAAGGGAAACAACTTTGAGGTGCCTAATATTATGACGTACTCCTCGGTGATTGATGACAACCATTCAGTTACTCAGTGGAAGGGTAAGGCAGACATCGTTGGAAAAGATTATGTCATAGACCTTAAGACCACATCTAACATTGATGACTTCAAGTGGAACGCAAGGAAGTACAACTACGATAGTCAAGCATTCATTTACAGCAGGTTGTTCGGTAAGCCGATGATGTTCTTAGTCATTGAGAAGCAGACAGGCAGAATGGGAATGTTCACAGGTAACGATGACTTCTATATAAGAGGACAAGAAAAGATGCACAGAGCAATAGAGGTGTACCACAAATTCTTTTCTGAAGAATCAATCGTTGACATAAAGAACTACTACGTCAAGGACGAGATATAATTTTACAACTCACGCGCAGTGTATCCGATGTATTGTGTGTGGGTTTATTTTCTAATCATCGGAATCAAATACTATAATATGGCAGAAGAAAAAATTTTTGCAGACGGATTTGTCTTTAAGAGACAAGAACAAAACACAGCCTTGATACCATTGGCACCAACTGAACCTAATCACTTTGTCTTAGGAAGACTAAGCGTGAAGACTGAGGATGCTGTCGCTTGGCTGAAAGAACACAGCAACACGGAAGGTTGGGTGAGCATCAACATCAAGCAATCAAAAGGAGGAAACTTCTATTGTGACTTGGATACGTGGGAACCAAAGAAACAGGAACCCAAAGCTAATCCTCAGCCTGTTCTTAAGGATGCACCTGCGGATGACCTACCGTTTTAAATTGGTCGATTTTAAGTTTAAAAGAGGAGTGTCGTCAGCGACACTCTTTTTTTCCCTTATAAGATGTCAAGTTTTTCTCTGTATATCTTTTATTATTTCTTTTCTTTTATTATTATTATTCTTAATACAAGAGAAAAAAGTTAACATAGTATACAACTCACTGATAATCAGAGAGAAACTTAACATAAAGTCAACATCAACTCAACACTAACACTAACAAAGATGACAGATTACAGAATAACTATCTTCAGAAACATTAAAGAAACGGACACACCGTTTCACAGACCGCTCGCCTCTATCCTTGACAGGATAAAGAATGGAGCAAACAAAGAACTCGTTAAGCGTATCAGACTTGAGACAAGAAAGACTGAGCGCAACGAACTAAAGAAACAACTACCTGCTATTTGCTTCAGTGGTGTATTCACAAAAAGAAGCGACTCTTCCATACAGGAGCACAGCGGATTGATATGCTTGGACTTCGACGGATACGAAAAGAAAAAGGATATGCTACAGGACAAGGAGCAGATGACGAGAGACAGCTTTGTGTACTCGGTGTTTATATCTCCATCCGGCAGAGGGCTGAAGGTCCTTGTGAAAGTACCACAGGATACAGACAACCACGTGAACTATTTCAATTCACTTAAGAATCACTTTGACAATCCTCACTTCGATGTGACGTGCAAGAATCTATCTCGTGTGTGCTACGAGTCTTACGATGCACTGCTGTACCTAAACGAAAACTCTTCTGTGTGGGATAAGATTGATGAGAGAGAGTATCAAGAGAAGAACACATACAGAGATGCTCCAACGATACCAATCACAGACGAGAATAAAATCGTTGACATACTTCAGAGGTGGTGGGAAAAGAAATACCCAATGAACGAGGGACAGAGAAACCATAACTGCTACGTTCTTGCAGCAGCGTTCAATGACTTCGGTATCAACAGGAGTCTTGCCAAGTATGTGCTGAACAAATACATATCATCAGACTTCACCGAGCGAGAGATAATAAGAACCATTGACTCAGCGTATGCAAACACTCAGAACTTCGGAACTAAATACTACGAGGATGAGGACAGGTTAACTTCAATCAAAGTAAAGTTAAGGAGGGGTACATCAAAAAAAGAAATCCGGAATCAGTTGGCAGAGTCGGACTTGGATTCCGAGACAATAGACTCAGTATTACAGAGGGTAGATGAGGAGAACAAAGAGCAACAGTTTTGGTCTAAGAGCGACAAGGGTGTTATCAAGATTACTCACATACTCTTCAAGCAATTCTTAGAGGACAATGGATTCTATAAGTATTGTCCCGAAGGTGGAAAGAACTATGTGTTTGTAAAGGTTACTAATAACCTCATCGACCACACAGATGAAAAGAGTATCAAGGACTTCATATTAAACTATCTGATAGAGCTTGACGACATCGGTATATATAATTACTTCGCCGACCAAACAAGATTCTTTAGAGAGGAGTTTCTTACCCTGTTGTCAACGATTGATATCTACTTCATCGAGGACACAAAGAACTCATCGTACCTGTACTACAGGAACTGTGCTGTTAAGATTACAAAGAACGAGATTACAACTCTTGACTACTTAGACTTAGGTGGATACGTTTGGAAGGACCACGTCATAGACAGGAACTTTTCTATATGCGGAACTACAAAAGATTTTAGTTATAGAAAGTTTGTTGGTAACATATGCAAAAACAATGAGAGCAGGATAGCATCAATGGAATCCACGATAGGATTTATGATGCACGGATATAAGAATCTGTCTTACTGTCCTGCGGTGATACTAAACGATGAGGTGATATCAGATAATCCGGAGGGAGGTACAGGTAAGGGATTGTTTATGAATGCGCTATCCAAGATGAAGAAGGTTGTTACCATAGACGGAAAGTCATTTGCATTCGAGCGTTCATTTGCGTACCAACTTGTGAGTGCAGACACGCAGATACTTGTCTTCGATGATGTCAAGAAACACTTTGACTTCGAGAGATTGTTCAGCGTTGTAACAGAGGGACTGACGTTGGAGAAGAAGAACAAGGATGCTATCAAGATACCATTTAGCAAGTCACCTAAGATTGCAATCACTACGAACTATGCAATCAAGGGAGCAGGTAATAGTTTTGCACGACGTAAGTGGGAGCTTGAGCTACACCAATACTACACCAAGAACTTCACACCGTTAGATGAATTCGGTAAGCTTATGTTCGGAGATTGGAACGATGCAGAGTGGTGTGAGTTTGACAACTATATGGTTGGATGTCTTCAGTCATACTTGGAAACAGGATTACTTGAGAGTCAGTTTGTAAACCTAAAAGTCCGACAGCTTTCAGCAGAGACGAGCCACGACTTCATTGAGTGGTGCGGTCTGATAAACGGTACACAGCCAAACGAACATTTGGTGGTTGATGAGAGAGTCATAATGCAGGAGTGCTACTACGATTTCATACAGGAGTATCCCGACTATGGACCTAAGAGTCGTATGACAATCAGCCGTATAAAGTTCAACAAGTGGTTGGTTGCCTATGCTGTATACACTACAGGAGGAGCACCGCAAGAAGGCAGAGACTCTTCCGGAAGGTGGATGAGAATGAAGAGACCGGAAGAATTGTCGTACAGGAATTTTGATAACGATGAAATTCATTAAACCAAAACAAAGATGAATGATATTATAAAGAGAAGACCTTTATACAGCAATGAGATGATGCTGAACTACTGCGAGACTTTAGACAGGGTTGTATCTAAAACCAAACAGGTAAAGAAAGGAAGGGGTAAGTCAGCCATAATGGTTGACGTGCCCGTTCACAACTTCCCCGATGAGGTCAAGCAGAAAATTAAAAACAGTTTAGAACACTACAAAAAGAAAGACGTGATAGAACTTAGAGATTACCAAAAAGAAATAATAGAAGAAGGAACTGAGATAGTAAACAAGAGTGGGTTTGTATACCTTGCGATGGAGGTGAGGACAGGTAAGACGCTAACGAGTTTAGGGATTTGTCAACAGCTCAATGTTGATAACGTATTGTTTCTCACAAAGAAGAAAGCTATAAGCTCTATCAGTGATGACTACACCAAGATGTGTCCCACCAACTTCGCTCTGTTCACAATCAACTACGAATCTGTACATAAGATTCCCGATTTAAAATGGGACGTGATTGTGTGTGACGAGGCGCATTCAATGGGTGCATTCGCAAAGCCGAGCAACAGAGCTAAAGCTGTGAAGGAACTGATACGAAAGAACAGGAGCAGAGTCATACTACTGTCGGGTACACCAACGCCGGAGTCATACTCGCAGATGTACCACCAAGTGTATGGGATACCAACCAATCCATTCAGTCAGTACAAAAACTTCTATAGGTTCTGTGATGATTACGTGAACGTCACCGAAAGAAGAATCAACTCTATGACGATTAAAGATTACTCGAAGGGTTATGATACCATAGTGCAGGCAATGAGTCCTTACACGATAAATTACACGCAATCTGAGGCAGGTTTCAAGGTGGAAACAAAAGAGCATATTCTTTCTGTGGATATGAAGCCTGTTGTTCACAGCATCGCAAAGAATCTTCAGAAGAATCTTGTTGTCGAGGGGAAGGATGAGGTGATACTTGCAGACACACCTGTAAAACTTATGTCTAAACTGCATCAGATATACTCCGGCACTGTAAAGTTTGAGAGCGGTAAGACTATGACATTGGATGACAGCAAGGCTGAGTACATCAGAGATACCTTTAAGGGAAAGAAGATAGGAATCTTCTACAAGTTTAAGCAGGAACTGAAGGTGCTTATGGGTGTGTATGGAACAGACTATCTTACCACAGACTTGAGTGTCTTCAACGACACTGACAAGTCTATTGCCCTGCAGATTGTGTCGGGCAGAGAAGGGATATCTCTCCGTAATGCTGACGCTCTTGTGTACTACAACATAGACTTCAGTGCCACAAGCTATTGGCAGAGCAGAGACCGTATGACAACCAAGGACAGACTCAAGAGTGATGTGTATTGGGTGTTCTCAAAGGGTGGTATAGAACGGGAGATATACAAAGCTGTTTCCAAAAAGAAGGACTACACGATTCGGCACTTCAAAAGAGATTTGCTATCTTTGGTAGGTGACGGAACAGCAGATACAGACGAAAAGGATAAAGGAACTTGAGGAGCAGGGCTATTATGTTATCAAGCTTATCAAGACAAACAAGAACGGAATCCCCGACATAATTGCTATCCCTCCGAACTCTGATGTTATATTCAGTGAGGTTAAAAGACCGGGAGGCAAGCTGTCCAAACTGCAGGAGTACAGGTTAAAAGAACTAAAGGACTATGGTAGAACAGAGGTATACAAGGGTGGCTGAGATTCAATACGATGTAGACGATTGGTTTATCGAACAGATAAGAGAAATACAAATGGACTACGCGTTTGATATTGCTACACAAATTACGGAGCAGGTCAACGAACTGCCTGTAAGAAACGGATGGACTCAGTATGTTGCAGGAGTATCACACGCTCTTGAGGAACCGTTCTTCTTTAGACTTGAATACCTAAACCAAGAGGATGAGCTGTGCTTATTCCTCGGAGTAGAGGAGGTAGATGTGGATACCTTCTTGGATTATATAATTGAAAATCAAACACTAAAATTTAATAAAAATGAGAAAGAATCACCAATTAGAAAAACAACTGATAGAAATAGTAAATGAAGAATTTAATATAGACATACGAACAATAAGCAGGAAGAGAGAGATAGCAGATGGTAGAGCTGTTTTTTACAAGATACTCTTCGATAATGAATACTCCTTAACATTGATATCAGAAATTATTAATAAGCATCACGCAACGGTTATTAATGGTTTGAAAGTATTTGACACAGTGTTGCGTAGAAACAAGTATTATAAAGCAGGATACAACAAGTGTAAGGAGAAGTTTGAAGAGCTTTGTGATAGCTTTACTCCCGAAGAAGAACCTGTTATGACTAAGGAGGAGATGCTCATAGAAGAAGTGAATATGCTTAAGAAAAAAGTGTCCTCTTTGAAATCTCAAATAAAATATCTAAATTCGTTAAATCGTATATCAAATGAAGTATAATATAAATGACATAGAAAAGATTGTCGACTTCACAACTTGGAGCGACAAGCAGAAAGAGGATGAGCTTCTAAGGATAGACGCTTCTATTCACTGCAATCTTGGTACAGATTCTACAAAATCAGATAGAGAATCTGTGCGTAAGGAATCCAAAAAAATATACAGATGTCTTCAGAAAGTAAACCCACAACTCGGTGAGTCTTTATTAAATGCTATAGATAGATAGAGATGCCAATCCCGTCCATTGAGAATGAAAGACTTAGCCATATAAATCACATTATGGATGAGCTTCACGACCATATGGATAGTGTTTATGAACACCTTGTAGACAGAGAGATATTAGAGTGTGTACAACAACTTGATAGCTGTTTGTTAAAAATAAAAGACTTAAAGCAATCCTTAGAAGATGGAATCTAAGACGTGTGTAAAGTGTAATAAAAATAAAACTCTTGACAAGTATTGGTCAGCAGGAATAAAGAACGGTAAGAAACACCTACGACAAACCTGTATCACCTGCTATCGAAAGGTAAAGAAAGACTACATAAAAAGAAAGAGAGCTTGGTACAACAAACTAAAGAAGAACTTGAGCTGTAATGAATGTGGATACTCTAAGCTTACACACGAATCCTTTAGCTCACACGCTCTGCAATTTCATCATCACAATGATGACAAGTCTTTTACGGTATCAAACGCTTTGGTAAAAGGATACTCAAGAAGAAAGATTGTAGAGGAGATTAAAAAATGCAAAGTGCTATGCTCACGTTGTCACGCAGAAGAACACGCTAAATTAAATTAAATATATATGTCAGAATCAAAAACAATTTTACAGCAAATAACAGAAGACTTCCCGGATGAAACATTCTTATATCCCACAGGATTTGAAGACTGTGTGGTGGGACTTATGTACGCAAGCAACGTGCTTGTTATGGATTCAAATAAAATCATCAACAAGATAATAGTGGAAGACGGGTTGAGTGAAGAAGCTGCCATTGAATATTTCGATTACAACATTGCAGGTTCGGGTGGTGATGGATTTCCTATATACGTCTACATCCCCGAAGAAGAATGAGCCCACGTTTTGAAACAGAGGAGGACAGGGACAGAGAACTAAAAGCCATAACAAAATTTGTTGAGAGATTCAATGGTTCGTTCAAGAAGCTTGACCCATTTGATGTAGACTACAGGGTATATAACGATAAAGGAAACCTTATAGCTTACGTTGAAGTAAAAGGTAGGCTGAGAGAGATGTCTGATGCTTATCCTCTTCCTATATCTGCAACCAAAGTAACTAAGCTATGCGCCAAGAGATTAAATCCTGTATTGATATGGGCTTGTGAAGATGGAATCATATACGGTAAAGTAAACGAGATTGTGGGCGAGGTAAAATGGGGAGGGCGTAAGCCACGTAAAGATGCCTACTCCGATGAGGAGCTAATGCTATACTATCCCAAACAAAAAACATTCAAGTACGCAAAGTATTATTAGTGTCGTTGAGGACACTATCTAATCCTGCTGAACTTTCTTCTTTTCATATCTGCTTCTCTTTTTTTCTGCTGCTTATCCATACCCTTGGTTCTTTTTTCCTTTCGTTTTTTTATCTCCTCTTCACGCTTATCTCTCTCTCCAAACTCTCTCTTGTAAGCCTTTGGGTTATACTTCTTCAAGTCTCTTTCATACTGCTTCTGTTCTGTCTTGGTTCTTTTACCCTCTGACTCTCTTGCTTTCTTCTCTGCGGCTGTCTCTTTACTCGGTGCATATGACTTGCTGATACCCAAAGCATCTAAGGTAGCTTGGTCAAACTCCGCCCCATCAGTACCGAACATATTGTAAAGCCCTATGAACGGGTCCGTCTGCATACCTAACACCACCTCAACAAGAGGCTTAGCTGCACCCGTCCATCCATACTTCTCAAAGTTTTGATTCACCTTATAGTATATGCTCATAAATGGATTGGTAACATCGCCCGCAAATTTATTACCCATCTGTCTCTCTACAACACTACCTAATAATGGAATTTGATATATGAGGTTAAGACCCATCATTGCCTCTTTTATTTTCTTAAGAGCCTCATCCCTATCGTCGCTATCTCCCTTTATAAACTTGGCGAGGTTGGATGTTGCTACGAACAAACCATTCGCTAACGCGGCGTTAAGCGCAAATGCTCTGATGTCTTTTCTTTTTGGTGCTGCTTTGGCTGCTTCTTTTCTTTTTTGATTCGCCTCTTTCATCTTGCCCTGTGCAGCAAGCTTCGCCGCCTCCGCAGATAGTGCTACTGACCTTGCGGTATCTCTTCTCATATTTGTACTCGACTGCATCACTCTATTCATCTGTAGGAACAATACACTTCCAAACATTGTAAACGAGCGGACAAGTGCGTTGTTAGAAAACTGAAGAGCGATTTTGTCTGAGCCTCTACGCGACTGCTGTGTGGCGTTGTACTCATTGAAAGCCTCAAGAGCTTCAGCTTTACTCATACCGTTCTTTATGTTACGCTTGTAGTTAATCATATATCCCATCACGCCTAAGATATCTCCCAACACCGTTGGTGCTGCGGCTGATGTTCTGATTAATGCTCTTGCTCTTTTAAACCTTGATGATTCCTTACTTACATTTTTAAAAGTTTTAGAACCCGATTCCAATCCGTATACGTCACCCTCAATACCCTGCTCAACTCTTCGTTTGAATGTCGCTGACATCTCCATAGCTTGATGTATCGGTCCGTTCATTCCCACTAAGTCCAATGGCAGTGATAATATTGTAGTCGCCGCATCAAACATAAACCCAAGCGTATCCATTCCGGGGATATATCTTTTCCCTTTACCCCTGTAGTTGTAATCTTCAAAAGCATTTATAAATGATGATGCCTGCTTTAATATTTGTATTACCTTAAAGGATAATGCAAACGAGGTGAACTTGCTCTGAAATGCACTCAGTAGCTTGTTGCTTGGTCCACCGTTTAAAGATGCAGGATTTATTGCTTGGTTAATAAGATGCTTAAGTGAACCTAAGATACGACCTTCTTTAAGAAGAAGGGTTACTTCCGGTATGCTAAAGAAATCATTCATCTCACGCACTCCCTCGGCATAAGCCATAAACTTTTCCATTGTCTGCGTGTGGTTCTCAAGCGTCTCCATAAAAGAAGCTTCTGTAAGATTGATGTCTGATTTATAATCCTCACGCTGTTTAAATGCAGGTGCTGTCTCGCTATTAAATATACCGCTGAAGTCACCGTTCTCTAACATACCTCCATCCACTTTAGGGCTAATGGTTTGTGTTGGAAAATAGTTTTCTATGAACCCTAAGTTAACATTGTTCACCTGTGCATACACGCTATTTACCTGCTCATAATATTCGTTACTCAAGAAGTTGACGATTCCCTCAGTAAACTGTACCACGTCCTGTCCGAGTATATTCTTTATTTCCTGTAGTTGTTCTTTTCCTATACCTTGGTTCTCAAGCTTAGCTCTCTGAACATCGTTAAGACTAAGCGCATATATACGCATCAGTTGGTCAGCATTAAAAGCTTTACTATAAGTGGTTTGCTTTCCTTTCTTATTTGATATAAGATTAATTCTGTGAACACCTGTAGCCAATCTTCTTTTAACACCCTTGATGCCGCCAACAATACCCGCAGACGTTGCTATTTGGTCTATCTTCTTGCGTGTCTCTAACAGTCCTCGGTTGTTGTTCTCATCCATTCTGTTGAACGTCTTGTAGATATTGTCCGTGAATACAGATTTACCTTCTGTTATTCTATCCGCTATGTTTGTTAATGTTTGAATATTACTTACAGTGTTCTTTGCACTTCTTATGTAGTCCTTAAAAGTGTCAAACTTAAATGTAGATTTCACCCACTCTAATGATGCTGCAAAGAATCCTTTTTCTTGTAACACGGTACGCACCTCATCCTTCTTAGCATTCAGCTCATTTGTGTCTAATGGATTTCCATTCTCGTCAAACAATTCGGGATTTGTTTCCTGTATTTGAGCTCTTACTTTCTTAGCCTTATCTGCTCTGAGCTGTCTCCTAACAGTGTTCTCAGCCTTGAGCTGTGCGATTGATTGGCTGCTCATATCCTTCAGTGTATTCAATAGAGCATTTGTCTCTTCAAGGGTCATCCCCTGTATAGGAGAGAAGTTGTCAAGAGCCTGCACCTCAGCAAGAAGCTTCTGTTGTTTGGTAGTAAGAATCTTATCTGCTGTCAGAGGATTCTCTTCCTGTATAAGTAGAGCCTCATCAATCTGTTGCTTTACTTCCGGGTCATTGAGCCTGTCTCGTAGCTTCTGAATCTTTTTCTCTGCTTCTTCAATCCGAGTCTGCGTGTTGCTGATAGATTTTGCCTCTGCTTTTGTGCTACGTTTCTTGGATTCAAGCTCCTGTATCCTTGTTGCTTTCTCCTCTGCTGACAGCCTCGTGTTCTCGTTTACCTTATCTATCTTATTTTCTATGTCGAATAATCTTTGGTCAATCTTAGACTGAAGTGCCTGCATACCCGCTCGTGCACGTGCAAGGTCAACGATATCTTCCACTATAGGAAGAACAGCTTTAAAGTATAGCTGTGTTGCTGCGTTAACTCCTGCACCTCTACGCTTTCCGCTTCTTGTTATCTTTACCTTTGATTTCTTTTTAAGTATGTCAAGGATACCCGTTACGGTCTCCGCTTTCATACGTGCTCGTGCGTTTTGGATTTCAATTTCTACCTTCTCAATCTTAGATTCAAAGTTCTCTACGGTTGAGTCAACAAGAAGCTTGTTGATTCTTTGTATAGCACCACGCGTATACGGAGTATCCGGGAGGCTCTGTCTGATGTAGTTCTTTAATCTTATCTGAGCTTCTTTTAGATTCTTCTTTCCAATCTTTCTTTGCTTGAGTGTCTCTCTAATCTTAGCCATCTCCGCCTGTACTCTTCTGTTGGAACGTATAGGTCCCTGTGCATCAAAGTCTCTGTATAGCGATTGGTCATACTCCAATAGAATCTCCTGCTGTACCTGTTCGGGTTGTTTTTGGAATATTGGATTAGCCTTTAATGTTTCCTGTGCTTTCTGTCTTATCTGAGAGAAAGTTTTGTTACGTGCTCTTACTCCCGACACTCCACCTCTTGGTCCCATTATAGAAAACTGACGAACAGTTTCTTGTGTCTCATCGAATAGCTGACGTGCCTCGTCGATACCACCCTCTACTTTCTCAAATGCTCGTGGCATAGGACGTGTTTCGTTTACGATACCAATCGTAAGAGCTTCATTAATATTACCTGTTGAGAACCCTCTCTCTTTTAGTACCTCTCTGATTGCGGCATCCGTGAAGCCGAGTCTTCTACCCCTGTCGATTACATCAAATATAGGAGCGGTTCTACTGAAAACCACTTCGGGGTTTTTCATTTGCTTTTGTGCTACCTCTGTAATCTTTAGTTCTTTACCACTAAAAATATCCGCCAAGGCTGTACCAAGGAAAGAGTCTATTGTTAAGTCTTGTATCTCTTCTACGGTAAGGTCTTCAGAAAGTTTGAATTGAGAACGTATAAACTCCCACATAGTATTCAACCATTCTTTAAACTGCGCTTTCAAAGATTGACTTGCTATCTTTTCTCCTTTGTTTCCAATAAGGATTGCCATAGCTTCACGAGCTGCAGCTTCTATATCTCCATCAAACTCTTTGAGTTGTTTCTGAAACTCTTCTGTTTGTTGAACAAGCTCTACTCCTTTACGGTACAGTTGCTTACCTTTCTTTGTGGTCTGTAGATAGTTCTGCCACACGTGACCTACTTCGTGGATTGCAGTATCAAACATTTCAGATTGACTATTGTGTACGTCGGGGTTGATATACACATCACCGTCTACCGTAACACCATACACTACATCTCCTTTACGAAGGTATGTACGTACTTTATCTGAATTTATTACAGTGTCAAAAGTCTCTTGGTCTGTAGACATTTCTACATTCGGAAAAGCTTTATTCATAAAGTCGGTCATCTGATTAAGATTGTCCACACTTTTAGCTTCCTCTTTTAATGTTATAGGCTTTTGTAACTCTTCGTTTCGCTTAGTCTGCAAGGCTTTTGCATCATCCCATTCCACTACATAGGGTGCTTCCTGTAGTTTAGTATCGACATCTTCAAATGTACCTACTCTTTCAGCTATAGTTTGTCTGTTGCCTCCATCGTAAACCATTGCAACAACATCGGGCTCTCCATTATTAAAATCTTTGAATGTTTCTTTACTCCAATTATCCGGTGAAAAGTCATTGTTCCAAGCAACCTTAGCCACAGGAGCAAAACCAAAATTAGCATAATAATCTGTAAGAACAGTGTCGTAGTGGTCTAAGGAAACAGCTCCTTCTTTTATTGCATTGACTATTAGCTGAGGAACCCTTCCTTTACCCTCTTCATAAGAGAATACAGAAATTATATCACCATCCTCTGTAATAGCAAGACCTGCCTTTCCGTCTGCTGTTAAAAATAATCTTGAATTTTTGTAATCAGATACAGGGTAAACAAATACACTTGCTGCATATTTATTATTCTTTGTAGATTCTGTTATTGATTTATGAAATAGGTTAGCATCATTTGTTTCGTAAAACTCTGTATCTACTACAGCTCTACCCTTCATATTCTCAGATAAAGCTTGAGCCTCATTCTCACTAAGAGATACTGTGTTTACTACGGTATCATCTCTAACAACTCTATTGCTCTCTCCAACGTCATATCGGGATTTTTCTTTAACGTCGCTTGTGCTACTTTTTCGTGCACTGTCAGTTCCTCTCTCGGAGCTTCTATCAGTTCTTCCCTTGTCTTGTACTTCATCTTTTAAATTTACTGTTTTTCTTTTAAAATCAACGCCCGAATCAAGTTTCTTTTTTAGCTTAGCGATTCTTGACTTAGCTTTCCTTGCCTCTCTTTTCGCTTCTGACAAATCAAATTGATAGTTCTCTATGGCGGCATCCCTATCGTTCATAAAGCCATCTCTTTCAGCTTCGAGGTCATCAAGCTTATCTTGTTTCTTTTGTTTAGATAAGGTTTTATTTTTTTTAACCTTAGCCTTCTCTTCTTTTATCCTTTGGGCTTCTTCTTTATAGTTATCCTTTTCGTTTTGAATTTCTTCTTGAATGTCTTCAAGGTTCATTTCTAAATCTTCAAGCTCATTGTTTTCAATATCTGCTATTTCAGCCTCAATCTCTTCTCTCTTGGATTGCGTTTCCTCAGCTACAGGTGCAGCTTCCTCTTGAACCTCCTGCTCAACCACTGTCTCAGTCGGTGTCGTTGGCGACACTTCCTCCTGTACCACTTCCTCTTGTGTTGTTGTCTCTACGGGCTGTGTTCCAAACTCCTCGTCAACTATTTTACCGAGCTCCTCGGTCTCTGCCTTGAGTGTCGTTGGCGACACTTCTTCTGTTGCTACCGTCTCTTGTGTTGTTGTGGTCTCCTCTACTTGAGGCTGATTGTCAAGCTCAAACATCTTAACAGCCTCTTCTTTAATCTGCTCCTGTGTCAGCTCCGTTTTCTTTGCGTACTTAACCTTAGCCCCTCTGAAAGTCTTGGCTCCGAATCTGCTTAGTCTTTGACCAATAGTAATCCTCTGTTTTTTCTTGAGGTTCTTTTCAGCTTTGTTTAAATATTCCTGTTGGTCTACGTCTGATAGGTCCTCAAATGTTGGCTGCTTTTCTTCTACCTGTTCCGTTTCGGTGGTCTCAGATTCTTGGGTTTCGCTTGGTACTTCCCGTACTTCGCTGTCCATTTCTTCCACAACTCCGGCTTGTTTATCTGCAGGTACTGTTCCTGTTTCTTGCTCTTGAATGGCATCTACTTTATTTTTTAAAAATGTACTTACTTCTTCGTCGTTCTTAACGCTTGCTCTTGTCTTAAGAATCTTTCTCTTAGACATCTTATCTATACGCTTCATAAACTCATCCTTGGTATAGGAGATATTGTTTATTGTATACTTACCCACATCGCTACGTACATCAGTCTTTGTAGCCTGCGATGTACCAAGAACATTTAAGTTGGTCTCGGTTCCCGCTTCTCTAAGATTACCCGTCTCAGCAATCTCTGCTATCTCTGATTTTATCTCTTTTATTTTTGGAGCAAACGCAGCCTTTCTGTTAGCTGTACTCGTGAGCTCTTTCTGTGCAGCCATAAGCTCCATAACACGAGCTTGAGTCTTCTTGTTGGACCTTGTGTCCTTGTTTACGTCTAAGACGTTCTTAGCTTCTCTCTTTAAGCCTAAGTTCTCACGTATTCTCTGAGCCTGCTCTGCGTTAATTTTGCCTAACTTCTCCATATTGTCAGCCCAAGAAAGCATACGGGTCTCAGAAACATTCTCACTTAACATACCATCTATAGTAGACAGCTTATTTGCAAGGTCTACATTGTTGGTGTTACGAGCGTCCTTGTACAGGTTGATTGCCATAGCACCTGTGTTGTTACCAAATCCACCCATAGCCTCAGCGAATATTTCTTTTGCTGATACTTGCTCTCCTGCGTTTACTTGTGCAAGGAACTCACCTGTCGCTTCTCCTAAAGGGTCAACAACAGCACGCTCACCCATCATCGCGCTTACTCTTGCGGTCTTAGAGGATAAGCCACCCACTTTAAATACTCTACCTGCAATACCCGCTGTAACATAATCCATAACAGCAATGGGCACACCTCTTTTGTGACCCCTCTCGCTTCCTTCTTTCCAAACCTCTTCATCCTGCAGGGCTTTTTTAACCTCGTTAGGGTCCATCATATTATACCCCTTTTCTCTTGCTACATCAAGTATGGAGTTGGTATATTCCATAGCGTATCCCGTAGCTGCAAACCCTGTTTTAAAACCTTGAGCACCCCCGAAAAAAGCACCTGCTGCTGTACCGTATCCCGGAACAAAGCTACCTATACCCGCTCCTGTTGCAGCTCCTGTTGCTGTTGAGGTGGCAAGAATCTTTGTTCCATATGGAAGCATCTGAGATAAACTCCCCGCAACGAATGTTGCTGTTAATTCAAATGGGTCATCCTTGAAAGCATCCCAACCCTCTCTAAAATCACGAGCACTATTCCAACGGTACTCAGCTCTTCCCGGCGCACGAGACTGTGCCGCTTCAAGGTTCTCCACTATTGTGTTTGCAGCTTCTTCTAATGAGGCATCGTCATCCATATCTGTAATACCTAATGATATGTAAAGAATCTCCTGTGCCGCCTGCCCATTATCGATACCATTTCTCCAACTGCTATAAACCGCCTTCCAATTTTCATCGAATGCACTACGCACGTTCTTGTCGAACTTACCATCGAACCAAGTATTCGCTAACTCATACTGCGATGCTGCATACTGAGACTCTGCTCTTGCAACGTCATAGTTAGTGAGCAGGTTATTTATCTCCTCAAACTCTGCTTCGTTTGTGGGTTCATACTTATTTAGTTCTTCTATTCTTACACCAAACTTATTTATAGACTCTTCATCTAAAGCCTGCTGTTGCTTAACTGCTACTTGATTGGTTAAGATAGCGTCCTTAGATGCTTTGTTAAACTTATCTTGTACGTATACATCAAAGTCTTCGCGTATTGTTCTAAACTCATCATCATTGACAAACTCCATAAGGTTATCAGCATCTCTTGCGAGCTTTTCTTTTACCTCATCAATATCTGTCCTTAGCCTACCCTCTGCATAAAAATCTGCGTACTTCTCCTGTTCTTCTTTTGGCAGGTCTTTAAGCTGAGTGTATCCTCTCGTTGCAAGGAACATCTCGGTTTCTTTGAGTTCGTCATATTTATCTAATGCGTCTCTGTAAGACTTGTAATCAACTCCTCTTTTCTCAAAGAACCTATTGGCTTCGTAATCAAATGTGTTGACATCCTTCCAAGAACCCTCCGCAAAAGCGGCTGCTTCTTCTTCATTCTCAAACCACGTTAGCTCATCTCTTTTCTCCGCCTCATCAAGAGCCGCATCGCCATCAAGCTCAAGCCATTCTTCAGAACCGCTACCGTAGTATCTTAGATTAGGATTCTTTGGGAATAGCGTTGGATAAGCGACATACTTTCCGTCAACCTCAGCATATGTCATAAGCACTGTGGATTCTGTACCATCTCCATTGTCTCTTGCTCCTGTACGCATATCTCTTATACGCATAGCATTTACAATCTCATCATCTTCAAGCCCTTTCTTGAAATTTTTTGGTGGCTCTGCGTGTTCTCTTAAGAACAATCTTAGTTTTGAAGCCTCTGAGTCTGCTGAAGAATCAAACCAAGTATCAAGGTCTATCTCCATCTTCTCCCCATCAGCCGCTATCACCTCTATAGCATCTCCCCAACCTATCTGTCTGAAGTTAAACCCAAACATCCCAAAATCTTTGTTCAAGGCAGATTGTGCATCTTCCTCATTCTGTTGTATGGTGTACTTTGATATGCTATTAATCCTACCCTCAAGCTCGGCATTCTGAGGCATATCGCGATATTCCTGTGCCTCTTGCTGTAGCGCAAGCCTTTCTGCTTCTTCTTTTTCTTGTAATTTTTTTGTTGCTTCCTCCTGCTTGGCTCTTTGCTGAATAGCCTCTAATCTTTCTTTAGTTTTTGCATCATCCTTATACTCAAGAGCTTTCTTAAAACCAAGTTCAGCGTGGTATAAATCTCCTGCTAACTCTGCTCGTGCTGCCTCTGTTGCTATCTCATTAAACTTCTGTGTCTGTGATTCTTCCACAGCACCCATAAGCTTCTGAGGTTGCTCCGGTATAGATGGAGTCTCTATAGCTGTAGACATAGCCTGTACCTGTGTAGGGTCTAACACCCTCTCGCTATCTTCTTCAAAGCTAAAACCACCGAGCTGACGCTCTCTTATTTCTTCGGGTGTGAGCTCCTCAGTCTCTACTGATTCCGATAAACCATCTGCCGATGCTGATACCGTAGTATCTTGAACTTTTTCTTTTTCTTTTTCTAAGAAAGGAGTTGAGGTAT
>Ga0208899_1000940_pt1 | contig 21288 bp, 27 predicted proteins | sample VirMetDEL_Nov_24_FD_184518 | JGI IMG/M metagenome (GOLD analysis project Ga0208899, IMG submission 184518) | Aqueous microbial communities from the Delaware River and Bay under freshwater to marine salinity gradient to study organic matter... | ecosystem: Environmental > Aquatic > Marine >... | reverse complement strand
ATGGAAGAACAGCGCCGTTCAGCTATCCGTTCAGCGTTCTATGTTGACCAGCTTCTTAGTGGCACTGGCCCTAACATGACAGCTACAGAGGTTGTGCAAAGGCAGGAAGAACGCATGCGGGTCATTGGCCCTGTGCTGGGTAGGTTGATGAATGAGATGCTGCGGCCTCTTATTGACCGTGTATTTGCGCTAATGCTGCGCAGTGATATGCTTCAACAACCGCCTGAGATTTTGCAAGGACGCGATGTTGATGTTGAATATGTATCTCCATTAGCCCGTGCGCAGAAGTCAAGCAGTCTTAACAGCACAATGAAGGCGTTAGAGATATTAATGCCACTATCACAGTCAATACCAGTGGGCGACCACATTGATGCAGATGGATTAGTAAAGCATGTGACTGATGCACTAGGTGTTCCTAAGACAGCATTGAAGTCGGAACGTGAAGTACAGCAAGTTAGAGAGGAACGTGCAGCGCAACAGCAGCAGCAGATGGAGATGATGCAAGAACAGCAAGATGTCCAGAACGCAGCCCAACTAGCGCAAGCGTCCAGAATGGTTAGCAAGTGAACCAAGAAATAGAAAAGCTAAAAGACCTTTACAGACAGACATTTAACACAGACAGTTCAGCTAAAGTATTAGCTGACTTAGAGGCACGGTGTAACTATCGTGCCTTGAGTTATGTTGCTGGCGATGCAAACGCCACAGCATTTGAGGAAGGGAAACGTGCAGTTATCCTTCATATCCACAACATGATGAAAGAGGAATAATATGTCAGAAGAAATGGTCGAACAGGTAGCCCAGCCAGAGGCTGCGCCGATGATGGAGACACCATCAGAGGTTGCATCAGGCGGGTCTGGTAACGATTTTTTACAGATGATACCAGAGGAATTACGCGAACATCCAAGCATATCACCTATTAAGGATGTTGAAAATCTAGCCCGTTCCTATGTAAACGCACAAAGATTGATTGGCGCAGACAAGATTGCAGTGCCAGTCAACCCAACAGACGAAGACTTAGACCGCATTTATGACCGACTAGGCAGACCAGAAAAGCCTGGTGACTACGGCATTGATGTCGATGGCAACGTAATTACTGAGGAATTGGCTACAAATTACGCTGATGTTGCGCATAAGTTGCGCCTTACACCAGACCAAGCCAAGGGTGTTCTCGATTATTACAGAAGCACTGTTGAACAATCTGGGGCTGCTTCATTAGAAGCGGCAGAGGTTGCCAAAGAACAGACAGTAGAATCCTTGCGCAGTGAGTGGGGCAGGGCTTTTGACCAAAAAGTTGAAGCTGCTGCACAGGTTGCCCAAGAGTTCGGCAATCCTGATATGTTCAACATTACTTTAGCAGATGGTTCAAAGCTTGGTGATAACGCTGAGTTTATTAAAGCATTTGCAAAAATTGCTGATTTCCGGCAAACTGTGACCAGTGAAGACACTGTTGCAGAAATGTCACAGTCAAGTGTAATGACACCAGCTACAGCGCAAGCTGAGATTGATGCCATTATGAATGACAAGTCTCATGCTTATTGGGATAAAAAGAACCCGATTGCAAGAAACAGGGCTGTAGAACGGATGCAACATTTGATGGAACAGTTACATGGATAATGAACTTTCCGTCACAGATATTCGGCTTGAGTGCCTACGATTAGCTGTCGAGTTTGGTAGCCAGCGTGACGTACTCAATCCACACCTACTCGCAGACCAATACTATGAGTGGGTAACGCGGGGTAGCGAGGGAACTCGTCCTGCTGACGACCAGAAAGATGGGGGCCATAAGTCGGCTGTAAAGACTAGGAGTGTCCGTAAAACGGGTAGCGCACCGCAAAGTTCAAATGTAACCGTGTAAAAGGAGGACGCTATGTCCACAGAAGTAACCACGGCATTTGTCCAGCAGTATTCTGCAAACGTGCAGATGCTATCGCAGCAGATGGGTTCCCGTCTGCGTGATGCGGTGCGCGTAGAGAATATGACTGGTAAAAATGCTTTCTTTGACCAGGTTGGTAAGGCAACTGCGCAAAAGCGTACAACTCGCCACGCCGACACACCACAGATTGATACACCACACGCACGTCGCCGTGTATCACTCGTTGACTATGAGTATGCAGACCTGATTGATGACCAGGACAAAGTACGCATGCTTATCGACCCAACATCAGCATATGCACAAGCTGCTGCCGCAGCTATGGGCCGCGCAATGGACGATGAAATCATCGCTTCAGCACTCGGCACAGCATTTACTGGTGAGACAGGTTCAACCTCAACAGCGTTGCCAGCAGGCCAGCAAATTGCTAACGGTTCTGCTGACATGTCACTTGCAAAGTTGCGTGAAGCCAAGAAGATTCTTGACTTGGCAGATGTTGACCCATCTATCCCACGTTACATCGCATGTGGCCCTGACCAGATTGAAGCACTCTTGGCTGACACAAACGTCACATCAAGCGACTTCAACACTGTGAAGGCACTTGTTCAAGGTGAAGTAAACCAGTTCATGGGCTTTAACTTCATCGTTTCTAACCGTCTGTCAAAAACTGGCAACATCCGTTCATGCTTTGCATGGGCAGAGGATGGTCTTGCATTGGCAGTGGGCCGTGACGTAATGGCGCGTATTGATGAGCGTAGCGACAAAGGCTATGCAACTCAGGTGTACTATTGCATGTCAATCGGTTCCACTCGTATGGAAGAAGAAAAAGTTGTCCAGATTGACTGTGACGAATCAGCTTAAGGGAGAGTGACAAATGACTACTAAGAACTCAACACTTGTAGCTAACTTTGAAGCTACTCCTCAAGTTGCTAATGCTGCCCACAATCTGCACGGTGTTGTCCGTGTAGCACAGGGAACCATTGCATTGGCGGCTGGCGACAGCACAGACAACGACATTGTTATGCTTGCACCTATCCCAGCAAATGCCTCTATCACTTCACTGAAGATTGGTAGCGACACCCTGGGTGGTTCATGCACATTCAATGTTGGCATCTACACAGACGCTGGCGTGGTAAAAGATGAAGACTTCTTTGGCACTCTGGTTGCTGACCAAGCAGCTATGACTGACCTTCGTAATGAAGAAGCCGACATCAACACCATCGGTCAGCAGTTGTTTGAGATGGCTGGCGATTCAAATGGTGACGAAGCGTACTACTACATCGCAGCAACATTTTCTGCGACAGGTGGCACTGCTGGTGACATGTCATTCATCATTGAATACGTTGTAAACTAAGTCATGTGGGGGCGGGAAACCGCCCCCATACAACTCATCATGCTGGAGGGCGATATGATGAAACCGTGCGGCGATTTTCGCTGGGATTTAGAAGTAGGACAAATAGCCGAAAGATGGCTAGGAGAAATACTAGACGGGAATACAATAGAAGTTAAAAGAGACTTCAAAGCGTTAGAAACTGGTAATGTTTATGTTGAATATCATTGCTGGGGGAAACCAAGCGGAATAGCAATATCACAGGCAACACATTGGGCGTTCGTACTAGATGATGAAACTGTTATATTATTGGCTACAGAGAAGTTGAAAATCATTGCCAGGGAAGCATTTAGACAGCGAGGTGCGTTCAAGGGTGGGGATAGTAACGCAAGCCTCGGCGTACTGATTAGAGTTGAAAGGTTAGTAAATCATGCCCTCAGTTGTTGACATATGTAATGAAGCGTTGGACTTGCTAGGTGCAGCAACCATCATCTCACTAACTGATAACTCTAAAGAAGCCAGGTTGTGTAACAGAAACTTTGAACCAGTGCGTGATGCCGTGTTACGCGCACACCCTTGGAATGTTGCGGTCACACGCAAAGAACTAGCCAAAGATGCTGCTTCTCCGGCCTTTGGTTTTACAAACCAGTTTACATTACCGACAGACCCTTACTGCTTGCGGGTATTATCGTTCTGGGATTCTAACGTAAATAACGAACTTGCCGCATATGACAGCAATGTCATGTATAAGATTGAAGGCCGCAAAATACTGTCTAACGAAGGCACTTGCAACATTGTCTATATCGGCAGAGTAACCAACACAGAAGAATATGACTCGCTTCTTTCAGCAACCATTGCGCATCGGATAGCGGCTAAACTTGCTTACAACATCACGGGCAGCGGAACTATAGCGCAAACTATGCAGGCGTTATACGAACAGAGGTTGCGTGAGGCCAAGTCTATAGATGCGATGGAGGGCTATCCAGAACAGCCAGTGGCAGACACATATACAAACATTAGGTTTTAGATATGGCCCGTGTATCCAGTATTGTTACCAACTTTCGTACTGGTGAAATATCGCCAAAGTTAGAGGGGCGTATTGACCTACAAAAGTACAATGAGTCTGCGCAAACAGTAAACAACATGGTTGTGTTTCCGTCTGGCGGTGTGACCCGTAGACCAGGCACATTCTTTGCTGGGCGTTCTAAGGACGGTGGCAAGGTAAGACTTATCAACTTTGAGTTTAGTGACGAACAGGCATACGTCCTAGAGTTTGGCGCAAGCTATGTGCGGTTCTACAAAGACGGTGGATTGCTAACTGAAGCCAACCAAACGATTACAGCCATAACACGGGCAAACCCTGCTGTTGTGACAATTAGTTCACATACGTTCACAAATGGTGACAGAATATTCATCAAAGATGTGGTTGGTATGTCACAAGTGAATAATCGTGAATTTACGGTAGCAAATGCTGGGGTGAATACCTTTGAACTATCAGGCGTAGACAGCACTAACTTTGATGCGTATGCAAGCGCAGGCACGGCTGCTACTATTGTGGAGGTTACGACAACCTATACCGTCACAGATATATTTGAGATTAACCACACACAGTCTGCCGATATATTGTACCTAGCGCATAAAGACCACGCGCCAGCTAAGCTTACACGCACCTCAGCTACTAGCTTTACACTTGCAGACATTGATTTTGTTGATGGCCCGTACTTGGATGAGAACGACACAGCAACAACTTTGTACGCATCTGCTGCCACTGGTAGCGTTACTATTACAGCTTCTGCCAATACGTTTGCTAGTTCTGACGTAGGCAGGCTGATTAGATTTAGGGAAATCCTAGAGATTGAACATGATGAGTGGGCTGCTAGTACCAGCTACGCTAACAACGCAACGGTCAGGTTTGCAGGGCATGTTTATAAACAAGCGACTGGAAGCACCCAAACATCTGGCAATACACCGCCAGTCCACCTTACAGGCACAGAAACATACGGCGCTATAGATTGGGAATACTTACATGACGAACACGGTCATGTAGAGATTACAGCGTTTACAAATGCGACAACAGTAACCGCTACGGTACACGCAGACCAGTATGGCAATTCACGTTTACCTGATAGTTCTGTTGGTTCTAGCAATGCTAACACACGCTGGTCATTAGGGGCTTTCGGCGGCGCACAAGGCTTCCCCAAGGCCGTTGGCTTTTACGAACAGCGTCTGTACTTTGCTGGTACTACAGGACAGCCACAGACCATATTTGGCAGTGTATCGGCAGACTTTGAGAACATGACACCAGGCACGTTAGATGACAGTGCGGTAAACCTGACGATTGCATCCGACAAGGTGAACGTCATCCGGCATTTGTTGCCTGCGCGTTTCTTGCAGATATTGACTACAAGTTCCGAGTTTACGCTGTCTGGTGGCACAGGTTCTACACCAGTAACACCAACAAACGTCAACGTGCTGCGTGAAACAACCTTTGGCAGTTCTGAGGTGCGTCCTGTACGGGCTGGAAACAGCACCATTCTAATCCAGAAAGGCCAAGAGAAAGTTAAAGAGATTACCTTTGACTTGGATACTGACGGCTTGTTAGGCATCGACTTGACTATCTTGGCTGACCATATTCCGCGTGGCGGGTTGATTGATATGGTCTGGCAGCAGGAACCAGAGTTAATCTTGTGGTTTGTGCATAATGACGGGCGGCTAGTGGGTCTGACATATGACCGTGCCAATGCTGCTATTGGATGGCATGACCACGCGATAGGCGGGTTTACTGCGCATGCAACAGTCACTGTTACTGATTACGCAAACATAGCGACTGGCACTACACTGAAACTGACTAAGAGTGACGGCACTAGCGTCACGTTTACATCTGAAGCATTGGGTAGCGGCGCACCGGCATCGACACTTGGCTTTAGACCTAACGCATCAAACAACGATACTGCTGACAATATATACACAGCTATCAATGCACATGCAGACTTTGTTGTGGCAAACCCTGCTGCTAACGTGATTACAATTAAAGAAGTTGCGCCTAGTGCTGGCGGGTTACTAACTATAGATAGTTCAGATACTACCAGGTTAGCTGCTACAAACCAGACAGGGGCGGTGGTAGAAAGTATTACATCTATTCCATCAGGCGCAGAAGACCAGGTGTATTTGTCAGTAAAGCGTGAGATAGACGGAAGCACAGTACGGCATATTGAGTTCCTTAAAACCATTGAGTTCGGTGATGAGGTTGAGGATGCGTTTTATGTGGACACAGGGCTGACATACAGCGGCGCTGCCACTAGCACAATAACAGGGCTAAACCACCTTGAAGGCGAGATAGTAACTATACTTGCAGATGGTGCAACGCATGATGATGGACATACAGCGGCGCTGCCACTAGCACAATAACAGGGCTAAACCACCTTGAAGGCGAGATAGTAACTATACTTGCAGATGGTGCAACGCATGATGATGAGACTGTGACTGACGGCAAGGTAACTTTGGATGTTAGCGCATCTAAGGTGCATGTTGGGTATGGGTACAGGTCTACATTAGAGACTTTGCGTATGGAATCTGGCGCAGATGATGGCATTGCACAGGGCAAGATTAAACGTATTCATGGCGTGACTGCACTTTGCGTATGGAATCTGGCGCAGATGATGGCATTGCACAGGGCAAGATTAAACGTATTCATGGCGTGACTGCGCGTTTCTTTAAGACTGTTGGCGCAGAGTTAGGGCCGGATGAAGAAAACCTAGACCGCTTACCGTTCCGCGATAGCAGCATGTCTATGGATGAGGCCGTACCGTTGTTCACTGGTGACAAGGAAATCTATTTCCCAGCGGGTTATGAGAACGATGCCCGTGTTGTTATCCGGCAGTCACAAGCGTTACCTATGACTGTGCTGGCAATTATGCGGAGGTCAAACACTTTCGATGCTTAGAATTGTGCCATTCAACTCTAGTCTTATTAACAGCATTGAGACTGACTTTGACTTTCCAGAAAGCATGAGGGCTGCGTTTGACAACGGGCAGCAAGTTGTAGGCTATGCAATCATGGGCGACAAGGATGTTGTTGCTGTTGGCGGTATACATGAGATGTGGCCTGGTGTTGGCGAGGGCTGGGTTGTTTTGTCCAAGCATGCGCCGAAATGGAAGCTGTCACTAGCTAGGTATGCTAAGACACTGTTTAGTAGTATACTGGCGACAACGACTTTACATCGTGTGCAAGCTAGTATTCACATGGGCGACCCAGAGGCGATTAGGTTTGCTAGATGGATGGGATTTGAAGATGAAGGTATTATGTATAAATTTGGGCCAGACGGTAGCGACTATTACCGCATGGCAAGGGTGATGTAATGATTGAACTTGCTGCCGCAGCCGCATTGGGTGGCGGGGTTATGGGCTATAAGGGCAATCAAGCTGCGGCTAAAGCTGCCAAGCAAACTGCTGAGTTTAATGCACAGGTTGCAGAGAATGAGGCAATCTTATTGCAGAGAAAGAAAGTTGCTGAAGAAGCAAGTATGCGGCAGTCAGCAGAACGCACTATTGCATCGCAGCGTGTAACAACAGCAGCATCTGGAATACAGATGTCAGGTAGTGCGTTGCAGGCATTGGCTGATTCGTACTTTGCTACTGAAATGGACGCGCTGAATATCCAATATGCAGCAGATATAGAACAAACCGCAAAGGTATCGGAGGCTGCATTAGCCCGTGCAGAAGGCCGCGCACGTTCATCTGCATTAAGAACACAGTCTTATCAATCTTTGTTACAAGGCGGTTCGCAAGCCGCACAGTTAATGGCGTGAGGTAATAATGCCCAAGATTCCAGTATACAGACAACAGGTAGAAGTAGCGGCTGGTGGCTTGGGGCCACGGGCAAGTTCTGCTGCATTTGAAGCACCTGGTCGTGCTGTGGCTGGTTTAGCACAGTCAGCAGGGCAAGTAGCGTTTCAGTTTGGTATGGCTGAGAAAAAGGCAGAAGCTGACAGAGTTTATAGAGAGTCATTAGCTACATATGGCGCACAAGCTGATGAGTTGGTAAACAACCCTAAAAGCAGTACGGTTCAAGGCTTTAATATAGAGGCTGGCGAGTTTAGGAAGAACGCGCTGAGTTCTATTGAAGCACGGGATGACTTGACGAGTAACCAGAAAGAATCAATCAAAGCAAGCCTTGGCGGGGTTATAGACCGCAAAATATCTGCTGGACGTAGTAATGTTTTTAGCAACCAGCAAAAAAGACGTTCCAATGATACAAATAAAGCACTTAATTATCTAATTGATGAAGGCGCAGCAAACCCTGCCAATATCAAACTTATTATGAACGATATTCAGTCCATAACAACAGACGCCCAAGCGCAAGGCTTAGATGTTAAAATGGATATGAATGATGTTTCGTTAGAAATAAGCAAGCGTGGATTTCAATTAAAAAACCTTGGCGATGAACAGGCATCTAATGCTGCCGGTCTTTTAGAAACAAGGCAGAAGATATTTGCAAGTGACCTTGGTAGAGATGAAAAAGCAAAGTTACTGAAAGGCAACCAATCAGCTTTAAGTCGTGTGAGAACTGTTGTAACTGACCAGTTGATAGGAACCGTAAACACTGTTGATGGCAGTAGAGAAGAACTTAGCCAATTTGCTTCTGATTTACGCGCTGGTAAACCAGTTACAGTCACAGTCAACGGTAAACAACAAGTCATAGACCCACAGGCATACGGCTTATCAAATAAAAATATAGCATCTTTAGCAAAAGAATTTGAAGCCCGTGCAAAAGAAATAGAAGACACGGTTTCTGATAGCGTAATTTTAAGCATGACTGATGGTGTAGAGGGGGCAGCTACTGTTGAACAAGGGTTCAGTGTTGTCGTGTCTAGTGTTCAAAGCGCAAAGAACTTAGGCAAAAGCGGCGAAGACATAGATGCTATGGTTGCTGAGTCATCAGAACAAACCGTAGACTCAGTGGCTAACTTAATAGATTCTGGTGATATTTCAGATGTTGCTGGGATGCGTAGGGCATTGGATATTGCTGAACAATCACTAACGCAATCTGTTGACGGTAGAAACCCAATATATAGGCTTAGTGGTTCTACTGGCGAAAAAGCGCAAACAAATGTTTCTAGGATTGCTAAGTTGCGCGGTGCATTAAACAAAGAGGTGCAGCGTCAAGCAAAAATAAAAGTTGGGGCAGACAGTATCGGAGATGGTACTTGGTATCAGGTTGTAGATAGCTTGAAGCCAGATGAAAAGTCATCTGCAATTTCCTTGGCTATGCAGGATAAAAAACCAGCACAAATATTTAATCTGCTTGAGAACAATGCCATCAAACTTGACAGTGTTGCGGCTGTTTTTCCTAGCGCATTATCACGCGCCCAAAGCCCAGCGTTTGACCCAGAAAACCCTGACAAAGTTGTTATGGACACTATAGAGTTATACCGCGTCATGCGTTTGAGGCCAGGCGTTGTGGCAAACCATGTTAATGATACGCAACGTGCGTTCTTTGATGCGGTATTGGATTTTGAACAGGCTTTTGGCACGGCTGGCGCAGTAGAGTTTGTTTCAAACGCTGCGCAGATTAGCGATGCCGATTTGGCTGTAAAGTCTAAATCGTTAGACAAGCGTGTCAAAGAGGTAATAGGAGACACATCGCAGGGAGGCTTCCTTGGCTTCTTTGAGACAAAAGCTACCAATTCATCTGATATTGAGGTGGCATTAAAAAAGCGCGCTAAAATGTTTATAAGATACGGGATGGAAGAAGGTAAGGCGCTTGATTACGCCAAGAAGGACATCACAAAAACTCACATGATGGTTGGCAATGTGTTGCTTCCAAGAATGGAAAATATGCCGCCTGATATAGAAAAGAAATCACAAGTGGCTATTGCTGAATTTTTGCTAGATAATCCAGATTCTGAACTTGAGGAAAAAGAATTAGCTATTAAACCAGCTATACCTGGTTCGCCTGACCTTTGGAATGTTGTATATGCTGGGGGGTTGCCTACTGGCAAACAATACACAAAAAGCCAGTTGGAAGATTTACTAGGTGCTGAAGCAAAAGCGGCTAGGGATGCTAGATTGGCTGCACATAACAGAAAGCAAAACGCTAGAATTAATGAAATAGAACAGTCTTTAGTATCGCCAGATGACATGATGCTTCCAGATGATGATGCTGGTAAATCACTGTTAGAAATACTTGGTTTTGGTGAATCACAACAATCAGAAGAAACTCAATAATGGCAGAACTAGATTACACCATAGAACCATTCCGGCCTGTTCTTAAAAAAGATATTTTGGCTGCTGAGAAAGAGTCTGAAATTTATGCCGAAAATATAGAATTTGGCGATGCTGTGTCTGCGGCGTTTCAAGAAGACAACATGATGTCTTACTTGTTTCGAGAAAATCCAGAGTATGAACCAGACCCAGACTTCAGGTTAGATGAAGAAAGTTATGATGAACTAACAAAAGATATACCTGAAGAATACAAAGATTTTGTTGTAGACGCAGTAAGCCCAGCGCATGCTTTAGAGTTGCGCAACAGAGTCCTGCAATCTATGGAGAACGAAAAAACACTAGCAAGTTATGGTTGGGGCGGCGTTGGTTTAAGGGTAGCGGCATCAATACTAGACCCAGCCGCTATAGGTGTGTCTGTTGCCACTGAGGGTGTCTTGGCACCAGCGGTTTGGGGTGGTAAGGCCACAAGGTTAGCCCGTGCTTTTTCTGGCGCAACTGGCGCAGCAGCGTCTAATGCCGCTATTGAAGCGTACTTAGTTTCTCAAAACGAAACAAAAGACCCATACGATATATTATATGCAGCCACTGCTGGTTTGTTTTTAGGTGGCGGCATAGGTTATTTGCGTGGCACAAAGCCTGACGAATTTACACAGGCGCTTGGCAAAGTCGCAGAAGATACCAATAAGGCGCAAGTGTCAGATGCCGCCAAAGTCGTTCAGGGTCGCATGGGTTCTGAAGAAACAATAGTCAGCCCAGAAGAAATAAACAGAAGTGTTGGCGCGGCTGAAAACCCAATGTCACGGCCTGTCCAGATTGATGATTTGCGCACAGACATGGATGACTATCTTTCTGATGTAGGCGACCCAGAAACATCTGTTTTTGGTAAGGCGCGGTTTGATATGACAGGCATGCTGAAGAAATCGTCTTTGCGTGGGATTAGATACTTCGGCAATATTCTTGGTGAAGATGCCGTTGGCTTCAACAAGGGTGGTGAGGCTTTAGAAGCAACAGCAGACATCATTAAGACAAACGGAATGAAGGGTACATTAGCCCAATATTACCGCGTGTATGAACCAGCCTACAGAGAGTGGGCAAAAGAGAACGGCATAGGTTACTTTAAGTCAAAGTTTGGCAGTTCAAGGCAGCAATTTGGCAATCTTGTGGGTCAAGCCGTAGAACAGCCAGGGCTTCCTGTATCATCGGCTGTTCGCCGTGCTGCTGGTGTTCAGTCAAGGCTGTTTGCTAATATGCTTGGCGAAGCCAAACGGGTTGAGGTTAAAGGCTTTGATTCTATTCCAGAGGATTTGACATACTTCACGCATCTATGGGATGGGTTCAAGTTCCAAAGCCTTGGCGTCAAGTACGGCACAGATAAGGTTCAGGCATTGTTGAAGGTGGCACTTAGCCGTGGAATGGCTGGTGTAGATGAGGAAATTACCGAAAAAATAGCCAAGAACATGACCAAGAAGTTGCGTAAAAAAGCCCTTGGCATGGAAAGCGGTCTAGCCCGTGCATTTACAACTGATTCAAAAGACGTACTGCGCGACATCCTTGTCGAAGAAGAAATATTAGAACAGGTGGATGCAGACCGACTAATATCACTTCTTGAAACACGCCCTGAAGGAATTTCACCACGGGCTAAGCGCCGCCTGAAGATTGACATAAATGCCGCGATTGATGTTGGTGACGGCAATATATTGCGCGTTACTGACCTGATGCAGCGTGATGCAGAACAGGTGTTCACACAGTATGTGACCCAGATGTGGGGCAGAATTGCACTGGCACAGAAAGGAATTCGTAGCGAGGCTGACTATACAAGGCTTGTTGATAGAACTAGGGCAGAGGCCGGTGATTTAGGTTTGGTTGAGGAGGATATTGCTGGCGATTTACAGACAGTTGATGTGCTTTATAACATGATACTAGGCCGTTCATCGCCATTAGTTGATGACCCGACTGGCACTTTCCCACGGATTGCAAGGCTTGTTCAGGATTACAATTTTATACGCCTTATGAACCAAGTTGGTTTTGCACAGGTAGCGGAATTAGGTAACGCCTTGGCCTTGGGAGGTTGGCGCGGTGTGTTGCAAAATGTGCCGGAAATGCGCCGCATGCTAAAACGCGCTAGGAACGGCGAACTAGAAGATGATGTGTTGAATGAAATTGAAGCTGCCGAAGGCATCGGCGCTGACCGCATGATACACCAAGCAATGAACCGCCATGATGCCCAAGACTTGTTTGTTGAAGGTCGTGGAGATTGGATTGACAAAGCATCATTCGCAATCCAGCCCCTCAAACGTGTGGTAGCTGACTTGTCAGGTATGGCACCAATTACGCTTGCGTTGGAACGCCTTGCTGCAAGAGTTGCGGTACAAAAGATAACTGACTTGGCGTTTAGTGCTAGAACCATGTCTGTGAAAAGAATACGCGGCCTTGGCTTGGATGATGATATGGCTAACCGTGTGTTTGAACAGATACGGGATAACGCCGCGACCACAGAATCAATGCTGTTCAGAAACCGCAAGATACGCAAAATCAACCTTGCTGAATGGGCTGATGAAGATGCGCGTGATGCGTTCCTTGTAGCTGTATCACGCATGACTAGGCAATCAATTCAACAGAATGACCTGGGCAACTTAAACAAATATATGACCACTACTATGGGTAAAATCATTACACAGTTCAGAACATTTATGCTTGTGTCTTATTCAAAACAGTTCCTGCACCATTTAGCTGCAAAAGATGCACAAGCTGCACTTGGTATGATATATTCAGTTGCATTTGCTGGTCTTAGTTATGTTGCGCAACAGCAAGTAAACGCTATTGGCAGAGAAGATGCTGATGAGTTTTTAGAAAAGCGCCTTGACCCAACAGAGATTGCAAAGGCTTCATTCCAGCGCAGTTCATGGGCAAACTTTATTCCAGCTATGGTTGATACTGGTGCTGCCTTAGTAAAAGAAGACCCTATATTTGCATATGGTCGCACAACGGGCATTGCATCAAACTTAGTACAAGGCATACCTACAGTAGACCTTGGAGAGAAGGCATTTGAGACTGTCAGCGGTGCGTTTGGTTCTTTAGTAAACGAAGATTTCCAATGGTCTAAAGGCCAGCAACGGGCATCAAACTCACTGTTACCGTTGCAGAACGCGCTAGGCATCAAACAAGGGCTAAATAAACTTGTGGAAGCAGCCCCAGAAACATCTCGCGTTGATTAGTATTTATAAAATACCCGTTATCTGCTAAATTACGGCTAGGAGTAAAACATGACAGTAAGTAGCACCAACACCAGAAATAGCTATTCCGGCAACGGAAGCACAACCGTATTCGCGTACACGTTCAAGATTTTTGACGATGACGACATTGCGGTTATTCTGCGTGATGATGCAACGGCTGCTGAAAGCACACAGACAAAGACCACGCATTACACTGTATCAGGCGTAGGCGATGCTGGTGGTGGCAACATTACTTTTGGCACAGCCCCTGCTAGTGGCAAGACTGTGGTGCTGATTAGGTCAACCCCCCTGACCCAGATTACGGACTATACACCTAACGACCCATTCCCAGCAGAATCACACGAAAACGCGCTGGACAAGCTGACATTTATCACGCAGGAATTACAAGAAGAAATAGGCCGTGCGGTTAAACTGTCTAAAACAAACGAGATTGCCACGGCAGAATTTACAGTTGGTGCATCAGCCCGTGCCAACAAGGTGCTTGGTTTTGACGGTAGCGGTGACTTAACAGTTCTACAAGAGATTGGCATCTTTAGAGGCACGGACGCTACTGTAACGACTGTAGACTATGATGCCCGTGACCTGGTTAAGTCCACCACAACAGCGCAGCTAAACAACGTATACATTGCGTTGCAGGATTCGCCTACTGGCACTGCACTTACAAACACTACTTATTGGGCATTGATTGTAGACGCTGTTTCGGCAGCGGCATCAGCCTCGGCAGCGGCATCAAGCGCATCGGCTGCGTCAACATCAGAAACAAATGCGTCCAACTCTGAGTCTGCTGCGGCTACAAGCGCATCGGCTGCGTCCACCAGCGCAACAGCAGCAGCTAACTCAGCGACAGCAGCCCAGACAGCAGAGGCAAATACACTAGCTGCATATGATAATTTTGATGACAGATACCTTGGCGCTAAGGCATCAGACCCTGCAACGGACAATGACGGTGACGCGCTAGTTGCTGGCATGCTGTACTTTAATAGCACAGATGGCGCTATGAAAGTCTACACAGGCACAGCTTGGGTAGCGGCTTACATCTCTGGTGGTTCTGTATTGTCATTGTCTGGTGGTACAATGACAGGCGACATTGTTTATGGCGATGATGTGGCAGCGGTGTTTGGTGACGACAGCGACCTAACTATCGTGCATGACAGCGGTAGCAACAACAACATATTCAAGGCTGATGGTTACGCTTTCCGCAGCAAGGCCAACAGTAACCTAACAATGGAAATGTCACCAGGCGCAACCAAGTCAGTTACGTTGTATCACCAAGGCAGTGAAAAGCTGGCTGTACGCGCAGGCGGTATTTTGGTTACTGGTGGGGTATCGGCAACATCAGTATCGGGCGATGGTTCTGGGCTGACGAACTTACCGGCAACAGGCGATGGCGGCATCGCAATGGCAATAGCGTTAGGATAAGGCAATGGCAAACGCATTTTTATCAGAGACAGATACAGCGGTAGGTACAGGTGCCGCAACGATTTACACCTGTCCTAGTAGCACTGAGACGACAATCATTGGTCTAAGTATTGCCAACATCGTTACATCACAGATTGCAGTTGATGTGCAACTTGACGGTTCGGGCCGCACATCTGGCGCGGTAGACAGCGTTTATCTTGTGAAGGATGCACCGGTTCCCGTTGGTGGTTCGCTGGTTGTTATAGGCGGCGACCAGAAAGTTGTGATGGAACCAGGTGATGTATTGAAGGTAACGTCAGACACAGCCTCATCTGCCGATGTGCATATGAGTCACCTAGATATTACATAAGGATTAGCCAATGGCATACCTTGGGTTATCACCGGCAGTACAAACCACAGCAATGGCCTATCAGGACTTGACTGGTGGCACTGGCACATCTTTTACGCTAGACCATCCCGTAGGTAACGCTGCTGAGATAGAGGTTTTTGTAAACAATGTCCGTCAGGAACCTACCGTTGCGTACACTGTAAGTGGCACTAGCTTGTCTATGACAGGCAGCATTGTTGCTACAGATGATTTCTATGTGAACTTTCAAGGCAAAGCCCTTGTAACATCTACTGGCGGTGGTGGTGGTGGCACATTCAAAGGTGAGAATGGTGAGATTAATGCTGGCGGTGGCGACATCTTCCGTGTCCATCAGCAACAGCTAGACACCAACACAACCATTGATGCAGATGAAAATGCACTGGCTGCTGGCCCATTGACTGTAGCAACAGGGGTAACACTGACGGTAACATCCGGCGGTAATCTGGTGATAGCATGAGTGAATTACGAGCAGACACAATCACAGCAAGTGATGGCACCAGTCCAGTCACGCTGACTAAGCAAGAGGCGGCAAAGGTTTGGTGCGCTTACGATAGTTTTGCACAAGCTATAGATGGTTCGCTAAACGCAAGTTCTTTAACAGATAATGCAACAGGCGACACGACTATCACGTTTTCTTCAGCGTTCAGTGCGACTACTGAAATGTGTTTTGCTGGTATGTCTTCAGATGATTCGTCAAGCAACAAGCACGTTATGAACATTTCTTTTGCAAGAATTGGTAGCACCCCGTATACAACAACTACTGTTAGGATTACAACTAACTTTGACGGGCAGACCACTACTTTGCAGGATGCGGATTTTGCGCATACTATAGGAATGGGAGACTTAGCATGAGTGAGATAAAAGTAGACACACTCACAGGCAAGACCACCGCCAACGACATCACCGTGACTGTTGGTGCTAGTGCTACTGCTAAATTGGAACAGGGTCTAGCGAAGGTTTGGGCAAGGTATGACCAAATAAACAATGTCAATCGAGATTCATTCAATATCAGTTCAATCTCTGACCAATCAACTGGCGTATTCGGTTTGTTTTATTCAAATAATTTTGACAACATTTACTATGCCACCGCTGGTTCGACTAACCAACATAGACGCTTCCAAGTGAACGGCACAGGTGAAAGTGAACAGGCAACAAATCGGGTATTTTGTTTAGTCACAAATGAACAAACAGCAGCAAGAGATATGAACATAATTGGCGTTCATATTCACGGAGATACCGCATAATGGCTGGAAAAATTATAGCAGACCAGATTGAACACAGCACAGCAGGTTCTCTGGATACATCTTATGTGGTGAATGGTAGTGCAAAGGCTTGGTTTAGCGCAGTTACTTGGGCAACAGCAGATAATAGCTTAAATGTGTCATCAATTTCAGACGATGCTACTGGGCAATCAACCGTATCTTGGTCTAACTCTTTTGCTGATGACGATTACACTATTGCTGGTTCGTCAACTGATTCTGATGGTATTGTATTTTTTACAGGTGCAAAAGCCACAGGAAATTGCCCTGTTTATCATTTTGGTGGGTTAGCTGGGAGTTCTGCTTATAATGACAAAGAGATGACCGCAGACTTTCACGGAGACCTCGCCTGATGACCCAGACACCATCATTCAAAGGCACCCACCTGTTTGACCGCCTATGCTGGGCAAAGGAAAACCTAGACGCTGTGCAGTCAGACTATCGTGTTGTCTATGAGGACAGCGTTGATGAGTGCGCTAAGATACTTGTGCCTGACCCTAACTGGATGGCGTGTGCATTGCAGGGCGGTATCTTCCAAGCACAACCTGACTTCAAGAAGCATACTCGTGGCTATCTGTTGCATAAGACAGAACCAATGCCAGCAATGACTGAAGAAGAAGCAATAGAATACCTAATTATGAAAGATTGCCCACAGCATGTGTGGCGCAATTGGGATGAAGGCAACAAACCTAAAATGGTTATATGCCGTAAAGAACAGCTTCCGGGTACACGTGAGTGGCGCAACGCTTGGAAGATTACTGAAGAACTTAGCGTCACCGATTTAGCAGCCTAAGAGGAGAAACCTAATGGCACAAACATACATCGTAGATAAGGACGGGAATCAGATTGATGCTTCAACTGCAACTGTCCCTGCTGACCGTCACTTCCGTGGTGCATGGTCATTGAATGGCTCAGTCATCTCAGAAGACATGACAGCAGCCAAAGCAATCTTCAAGGACAAAATCCGTGAGGTTCGCGCACCACTGCTTGATGCAGAGGACGTAGTGTACATGAAAGCACTAGAAGCTGATGACGCAGATGCAAAAGCAGCATCAGTAACTAAGAAAGCCGCACTGCGTGATGCACCAGCCGCTTCTGCAATTGGTAGTGCTTCAGACATTGCAGCATTGAAAGCAGCTTGGGACACAAGCGTACTTGGCGATAGCCCTTACGCATAAGGATAAGTAGATGGCACTGACACAAGTAATAGGCGATGGTTTGGCAACAAGTGGATTGCCAGAAGGTACTGTGGTTCAAGTTAAATATCGCAACGTGATAAACAATAATTTTTCTTCAACCAGTGCTAGTTTTACAGATATTGACAATTGGTATGTAGACATTACGCCTAAATCATCAAGCAATATCATTGTAGTTCAAACCACAATTACTATGAACCTTAATGACCAAGATGGCTATGCACAACTTAGAATTGTAGATTCTAATAATAGCGATACGAAATGGAATACAAACGACCGTATGGGTAGTGCAGCATATTATCAAGCCACGACTGTGTGGTTAGACTATCCCTACTTTCACATAAACACCGCCGGAACAACAAACGCAATGCGATTGCAGTTTCAAGCGCAAATACAAAGCGGTGGAACGCTAACTAATCAATGGTCAAATGCTGATGACAGGATAATTATGGCTATGGAGATTGCCCAATGAATGTAACAGACGCACTAACTGAACTAGGCATCACCGAATGGGTACTTCGTGGTGAGCCAACTACGGAGGCTCAGTTTAATCAGATGTTCCGTAAGGTTACTGGTGCTGACTCTAATGGTAGTGCTATTGAATCATCCACACCAAGCGACTTTGGTGTAACTTGGTCACAGGTGTCAGCTAAGAAAACGGAACTTGTTAATGCAGAGCCTATGCGTTTGCTCCGCGCAGAACGTGACCGATTAATTGCAGAAACGGATTGGTGGGCATCATCAGACCTAACCATGACATCTGCCCAGACAACATACCGCCAAGCCCTACGAGACATCACAGACAGTGCCACATCACTAGATGATGTCACTTGGCCTACGAAACCATAAGGAAGAACGATGCCATACATAGGTAAATCCCCATCAGTAGGAGTTCGCAATCGTTTTGTATATCAGGCGACAGCAGGACAGACTAGCTTTAGTGGCAGTGACCAAGATGCAAAGGTACTGACCTATCAGGATAGCCTGTACATGGACGTGTATCAGAATGGTGTCCTACTCAAACCCGGTACAGACTATACAGCCACGACAGGTACAACAATGGTACTGGTCACAGGGGCATCCCTCAATGACGTAGTTGAGATGATTATCTATGACACATTCTCTGTAGCCAACAGCTACACCAAAGCAGAGGCTGACACACGCTATCCATTCAAGGGCAATGACAGCATCATCCGTTTGAATGGGCAGACCATCACAGCAGACATCACGATTGACAGCGATGAGAATGGCGTATCGGCTGGCCCTATCACACAGGACAATGCCACCGTCACTGTTAACGGATATTGGAGTATCGTATGACCAGTCAGTTAAATGTAGATACCATTGTAGATAAGGCTGGCTCTGGCGGTACAAATGTCAAGGTGGCTAATACATCTACCTATGTGTCAGATGGTGGTAATGCTTCGCAAGATATAATCCCATGTCTTTTAAAAGCGAGAAGTAATACAAATAGTGCTGGTACTGATTTTTATGAAAGATTTAATATTGCATCTTTAACTGATGTGGGTACAGGACAACAAACGCATAACTTTACTAATCCATTTACTGCAAGTGTTTTCACACCAGTTGCGTCAATGCGTAGTGTAGGCACTACCTCTTCTTTCTGTGATTGGGCTGGAGCTACTGGGGTAACTACTTATAGCTATAATGGTAGCGCATATGTAGATAACTTTATGCAAGTACTAGTAGCAGGAGACCTCGCATAATGGCTAGTTTACTTAAAGTAGATGCACTAACAGGTGTAACCACCGCTGGCTCTATTAGCGTTACTGGCGAAGGCAACTCAACCACAACTAATCTTCAGCAGGGGTTGTGTAAGGTATGGTCACGTTTTAATGGTTCTAGTTTTGCTGGTGTTGACAGCTTCAATCAAGCAAGTGTCGCAGATGATGGAACAGGTCAGTATACGGTAAATATGACCAACCCATACTCCGCAAATGAAGGGTCTCACACAACTTGTTCGGGTGCTTATCACGCCAATAACAGGGGTGGTGGTTCAGCTTCTACTGTATTAATTGGAACTTACAACTCCTCACACTCCGCTGCGGATGAAAGCAGAGTTTTTGTTCTTTCACACGGAGACCTAGCATAATGGCAAGCGAACTTAGAGTAAACACCCTGAAGGATGCCGCTGGGAACAACAGCGTGGGTATGGAGTATGTTGCAGAGGGTACAGCAAAGGCGCACGTTAGATTTAATGGCAGTGGAACAGTTGCAATTTCTGGATACTCACTAAACGTGTCATCAGTTACGGATTTGGGTACAGGAAATTATGAACCAATTTTGACAAACGCACTAGCGGCAAATCAAGGTATGCATATGAGAAGTAGCAACAGTTACCAATGCTGGGATAGCAATTCTGGTGCTGCGAATAAAATGCCAATAAATACGTCAAATGCATCTGGAACTTTAGGTGACACTGGACGATGTTACTGTTCAGTACATGGAGACCTCGCATGAGTAAAGCAGCAGAATTAGCCGCGCTGATTGGTTCAGGTCAGGCGCAGGGTAATAAGAATTTTATAATCAATGGCGATATGCAAGTGTCACAGAGAGCCACAGGTGCTACGGCTGTTGGTTCAGGATATTACACAATCGACCGATTTAAGACACATAAAAGTAACGATGGGGCTTTTACCATTGAGCAGTCAACAGATAATCCTTTTGGAACAGGCAACTCGCTGAAAATGGCAGTAACTACAGCAGATACAAGTGTTGCTGCGGGACAGTATCTTTTCTTGTCTCAAAGTATAGAGGCACAAAATTTACAGTCTTTATTATACGGAACATCTTCTGCTAAAACTGTTACATTGTCGTTTTGGGTAAAGTCTAATAAAACTGGGACATATGTAATAACTCTATATAAGAGTGATAATACAATCTCTGTAATTCCTGTTGAGTACACAATTGACAGTGCTAACACTTGGGAAAAGAAAACAATTACAGTAACCCCTACTGCTGGGGGAACATCACTGATTACTGCATCAGGAGGGGCAATAGACAACAACAACGCGGAAGGTATGATGGTTATATTTGGGCTTGCTTGGGGTTCAACTTACGCTGGTGGAACAAATAATACTTGGTCTTCTAATTCAAATCATTACAGTACATCTAATCAAGTAAACTGGATGGATAGCACAAGTAATAACTTTTACTTATCCCAAGTCCAGCTTGAAATCGGAGATGTAGCCACGCCGTTTGAACATGAGAACTTTGGAACTACGTTAGAAAAATGCAGAAGGTACTTTCAGTCCGATTCTTGTCATCTAGGTTACAATCTTGGTTCTGGAAATTACGCTGTTGCAAGTTCTGGTACAGTGCAGTTTACACCTAAAATGAGAGCCACGCCAACAGTATCAGGAACTCTTAG
>Ga0208899_1000936_pt1 | contig 21316 bp, 22 predicted proteins | sample VirMetDEL_Nov_24_FD_184518 | JGI IMG/M metagenome (GOLD analysis project Ga0208899, IMG submission 184518) | Aqueous microbial communities from the Delaware River and Bay under freshwater to marine salinity gradient to study organic matter... | ecosystem: Environmental > Aquatic > Marine >... | reverse complement strand
CGATATTATTCCAAACAACAAGAATATCTGTTTCAGCAGATATGTCATGTGTAAGAGTTACTGTGTTAGTAGTTAAACCAGTAAAACGATCTTGAATACCACTATCAAAAGTAGTGCTAGGTTGTTGCCCAATGTAAGTCACTCTTAAGTAATCTCCATTATTGATAATGCACCAGAAACTTTATCAGCTACTGAACAATCTATTTTAAGTACATCTGTAGTTTCCATTACAATCTTGCTACCAGCCAAAATTTCTAAACTAGATTTTGCTGGAATAACAACATCTTTAGCTAGAAACGCAGTACCATTAGCTACATTGTTTGCTCCATTTCGGTTTGCAGTATCACTAACCAATTCCACTTCAACAGATACAGAAGTAGTATGGATATTAGTAAGACGTAAACCAAGAATAACAGAAGTGGTACTAGAAGCCACAGTATACATTGTGTATGGAGTTCCTGCCGAAGCTGGTTCTGCCGCAAAAGTTACAGTTTTAAATGTGTTTGCCATATTCTCCTTTCTATCCGAGGGCAATCGCCATGCTTACACTATTGTCTACACTTGCGATTGTTAGAGTTTCATTACCACCATTGTTGCCTTCCGTGAAAGTCACATTATCTCCAGCAACAAGTTTACCATTTAGGAAACCAGCAGTAGTATCGTTAGAACTAACTTTAGTTTTAACATCTGTGTCAGCAGTTATGGTCTGCCAAGCCGAACCATCATAATATTTTAAAACATTAGAAGAAGTATTAAAGGCAAGATCACCAGCGTCTAAACTAGAACTTGGGTCACTTGAATCTATTCTGTATCTATCAGCAAAACTATTTACGCCACTTATATTTGACGCAACAGTATTAACATTTGAAATTGACCCAGCTACCGAAGCAATATTAGTAACAACACCAGAAGCTCCTAACGTTGCCATGTTTGTTACATTGGCTGACGTACCAAGAATATTTAAATCAGTTACAATGTCACTTGTTGCTAGAGTATTTAAATCTGACACAATGTCAGAAGTTGCTAAAGTATTAATATCAGATACTATGTCTGAGGTAGCTAAAGTATTTAAATCAGAAACTATATCGCTTGTTGCCAAAGTATTAAGATCACTTACAATATCTGACGTTGCTAAAATTGCCATATCGGCAATAACATCAGAATTTCCAAGGAGAGCCATATCGGCAATAACATCAGCATTACCTAATAAAGCCATATCAGCCACAACAGCACTTGTACCAAGTAATCCCATAGCTGTTACATTAGCCGAAGTACCTAAATGCCCCATAGCAGTTACGTTGGCAGAAGTTGCCAATAAATCCATATCGGTTACGATTGCCGAAGTACCTAGTATTGCTAAATCGGCAACAGCGTCAGAAGTACCTAATAATCCAATCTCCGTAGCTTTTCCAGCCACAGCACCTATATCAGCAGAATCTCCAGCTACAGAAGTTACATTAGAAGCAATTCCAGCCACAGTCGTTACATTACTAGCTATTGCACTAAGCGTACTAATTGCACTAGCAATTCCAGCTACAGTTGAAACATCAGTAGTTGTTTCAGCAAACTCTAAAGCATTACCAGCCGAATTAACGGATAAAATTTTATTAGCGACAAGGTTAGGAAAAGTTAAATCGTATGTGTTAGATGTAGTAGCAGAAGCTCTAGGAGAAAATTTTAAATCTCTTTCAAGTTGTTGTGACATAGCCACAACTTTATCAAGTTCAGTATTAAGTGTTTCTACTGGGAAAGAGCCTGACGCAGAAAAGTCAGTAGTACGAGCAATCGCTAAGTTACGATAAATTGTATATACATCATCAGCCGTAGCACCACCACCAAGAGTAATAGAACCACCACCTGAAACACCAGCCCCAGTTACCGAATATTGTGTCGCTGACGAAGGTGAAGCATTATACGATAATGTTGTATCTGTACTACTTGCTGTTTTAACAACAACTAAATCCGCATTATTAAAAAACTCAAAAGGAACGGAAAATGTTGTTTGGCTTGATGTAGCTGTGTACTGTACTCTAGGTGTAGTATCAGATATTGTAATTGACATTATTGTAGTCCTTTTTCCATTTGATCAAACAAAGAATCAAGGTAATGTATATTTTGAAAAGGAACTAATCTACGCACATTAGAAGCTTTTGATTCAGGGTTATTATCAAATAAAACGTGTTGCATTTTATCTAACTGTGAACCAGTTGGGCCACCTATTGCACCCATTTTTTGCCCCATATCACCAAATATTAATCTTTCTAATGCTGTATATGTATCTGTAAAATATCCTCCAACACCTGATCGTTCAAAACCATTTTTAAATTTTTGTGCGTTGCTCATTTGAGAGTAATCCATGTCAAATGCTCTTGCGCGTAATTGATCTACAATCATACCTAAAGCAATCATAGTAACTATTGTTCCAAAAAAATTAGCGTCTTTTTCTTGCAGACCTCTAATAAGAACTCTGTTTGACATACCCATAGTAAATTTTTTAAATTGAGCTATTAAACCACCTATTTCGGTAGACATCCATAAAGGCGTATCAGCCAAAGAAGGTGTGACGATTGCTAAATTAACATCATTTTGAACTGCTAAATTAAATACTTTTTGTATTTCTTCATCCATCCAATCAAATGATTTAGCTAAACGTATATGTTCTAATCCAGCGTCATTAGATAAAGAACCTTTTCCTTGACCATGATTTTCATATTGTTTTAAAATTCTTTTAGCTTCTTTTAATCCAATTCCTGATTGAGCTAATTTAGCTTTGTTTAATTTAGTAATTGTACCATTAACAAGATTTTCACTTTCTTCTAATAATCTTGTTACTATCATCATAGTATTATGAGTTTTAATCATTTGGTTCCAAGGTGACATTAAATTTGCCATAAAAAAAACACCTGACATTTTATTTGCTCCACGTTCAATTTTATCAAGTGTGCCGTAAATAGTATCTAAATCGTTATAGGCTAAAGCTCTGGTAGATAATAACATATCAAAACCTTCACCAGACATACGAGCTTCTTTTAAAGAAATTTTCCAAATATCTTTTGTAATACCATTACTAAATGATTCAAAAGTTGTACTAAGACTACGTTGTAATCCATTATAAAAAAGAGAACGCCCCATATCAACAAGACTAGCAGTAGCTCCTTGTAATGAAGTCCAAGCATTAAACTGTTTTGTTAAACGTATTCCTTTACTCCAAAATTTCGTAGGGTCATCAGGTACTCCGTAAACACCTTTAAATAAATCTCTAACAGCTTCCATATCTTTAATAACAGCATTACGTTCATCTGTTATTTTTGATTTTTCTGCTTTTGTTTTAGCGTTATTAAATTTAACTTCATATTCTGACGCTACATCACGAATACCAGCTTGATAATTTTTGCCTTGTAAAAAAGCTCCTCCATGAGCATTAGCTGTACCAAAAATAGAACCAAGATAGGTATCTGGTAATACAGATTTATGATACACTTGCATTAAAGCAAATATATCTCCTTCCATATATCCAGCACGTATCCATTCTTGTTGATCTAAAACAAAATTACCACGTCTTTTTAAATTACCTGATACACCTGAAGGACTAAAAAAATATTTTTCAATCGTTACATCATCTGCTGATTTGCTTAAATCAACTGCATCAAATTTTTGCCAAGGTAATTTTTCTTCATATGATCTAACTAAACCATTAATTACTTCATCAGAAAATGTAGGATTACTTCTTTTTAAACTAGCTGTAGCAAATACTCTCCATGCTTCGATATTATTTTGTATTTTTCCTATATTAACAAAACGATTAACATAATTTTTACGTAAAGGATTTTTTTTTAATTGTTCTAAAAAATTAATTTCATCATCAATAAGTTTTTTAAATTCTTCATTGGAATATTTTTTTGTTTGTTTAGTACCATTACGAAGGCGCATTGTAATAACAACTTGTTTTCCTTGACTTTCTCCCAGACGTTTTTGTAATGTACCAATTAACATTTCTTGTTCATTTAAACGAACTTCTGAATCTTTAATTTTTTTACCTATATAATTGTAATATTCTTTTGCTTTAACTTTACCTGACATTACTTCAGCAATATCATCTACATAATTATCATCTAATAAAGATAAAGTAATACGTTGGTTAAATTCTTTAAAAGGAATAGGATTAGAATTATTCGTTTTATATTTTTTATATAATTTTTGAATATCCATAATAGTATATCCATAAACTTTGTTATCTGCTTTAAGCCATTGTTCTAAAGAATGAGTATTAGGTATGCCTTCAAAATTACCTTTAGTTAATAAAGGGGAATGTAATATTTGTTTACCAAATTTAATGGCTGTTAAATTACCTGTGTTAACTAATCGTTGTATAGGATTCCAATTAGAAGATTCTCCCATACTTTTTAATACAGTTTCTTGAAATCTTTCTAATTCTAATTCTTCCATATATTTAGTTTCATTTGCTAAATATTTTTGTTGTTCAAATTTATTAAAAGGAATTGTTTCTTTTCTTGTTAATGCGTGTTGATTAATTCTATTTTCATAAGAAGCTGTACTTTCTCCATCTAATCTATCAATGTATGTATGAGCTTTTTCATGGTTCATTACAAATTCTTGATATTCTTCAACTGTTTTAAATTGGTTTTCAGGTAATGGATTAACACCTTTTGTTTTAGGCTTTGTCCATGCTTTGTTTTTAAAATCCAAAGCAATCTTTTTAGGATTAATGTAAATTTTCATTACACCATTTTCAACTGCTCGAAATGCTCCCACTTCTTCATATCCTTTTGGTGGAAGTTCTCCTTCTTTTAACTTAATTGTTTTACCTTCAGCGTTTCTATATTTAAGTGTTGGGCCTTCTATTATTTCAATTTTAGTAGCATTAATTATAGAATTTTTTTCATCAACAATATCGTTATGTTTAATAAAACTATCAACTAATTTTTTATCTTGCTGTGTTAACCCTTTAAATCTAGGTAACAACATATTTAATATAAAATTACCTCCTATAATTGCATACCCTTCTTCTTTAGTTCTATCTTCATCAATTAATTGTTTACCAAATTCTTCAACACCCAATACTGTACTTGTGTTAACAGCTCGTTTAATTTTACTTGTTTGATATAATGGAACAGCCATACGTGTAGCTAAAAAAACATTACTAACATCCATCACACCACCAAATATTCTACCAGCTATATATGAAGGTTGACTTTCTATTTTTGTCATCATTTCTTTTCTTTTTGTAACTAAATAATCAAAATGATCGTGACTTGTTGCTTGAGAATAATATTCTTGGTCATTTAAATAATGCCATCTATGAGAAGGGTCATCATCTTTTGTAACCATGTATGTTGGGTCAGCAGTAAAATGTGGAGGTGGATTAAGATAATTATCAATAGCCATAGCTACAAAATTTTCATCTTTAAATCCTTCCATAAAGTCTGCTCCTTGTTGGGTATCCAACTGAAACATTTGTGACCAATCAAATTTATTTTTAGGATAATCACCAAAAGCAACATTAGGATTATTTACCCATGTTGCATTAGGTTTATTTGGTGCAAAAGTATTATGTTCTTGTATTACTTCGCCTTGAAGATTTTTGACTTCTGTCATTTTACAGCGTTTCGAGGATTGCCCCAATAAGTAAGTAGAGCATTAAATCGAGCTTGATTTGGAAATTGTAATTTTAAATTTTTAATATGTTTTAAAGCAATTCCAAATTGTTCTTGTTTAATGGCATTATAAATAGGACTTTTTTCATTAACAACTTCAGGCCCAACTACATCTATAATATCTTGTAAAACAAATTGATGAGCTGGTTCAACTATTACACCAATGTCTTTATATATTTCACCAAAGATTTCATAATTTTCCCCTACACGTTTATTAATCATTTGAAATTTATCTTCATTAGTAATTTGCATTTTACCATCAAGTATCATTTGAATTGTTTTATCTTGTTCATCTTTTGACATACCATCTTCAGTATAAAATGCTCGTAAAGCTTTAACATCATCTTTATTTTTAAGATCAATAGGGTCGCTATACAAAGAATAATGTGTAAATATTAATGAATCACTATCAAACGATTCATTTAGCTCTTGTTGTTTTTTATCAACGGCAATATTTACTTGTGTTAATTCCGCAGTTATTTTTTCACTAATTGAATCTTTAATTTGATCATTCCATCCAAAAGTTTCAGCAATAGAATCTTGAAATTCTATAAAATTATCTTTTAAAGGTTGAATAATATTTCTTTGTAAAAATAATTCATTTTTATAATATTGTTCTCTACCTTCTGGTGTATCAGGATAATAAGCACCTGATACTACACCTCTAAAATCAAACATTCCTCTATCTTTATTAAAATATTTTTCTGTATTAGCTCTAGCTGTTTCTTGTGCTAATTCTTCCATTAAAGAACTACGTGTGTAGCCCATATTCATAGAGTATCTATTGTTAGGCGTCCAAGCTACAGGTACACCATCTTGCTTTAAAGATGTCCAGTTATCTTGATCGTTTTTAAACCATATATGGAATTGCTCACTTCCTTTGTCAGCCGTAGACGGCATATATTCTAATTTAATTTTTCCTTCGTCTACTAAATCATAAATACGAGAATAATAATCAGCTATATCATCACTTGGAAATTGCATACCTAATTGATTTGCTATTTCTTCTCCTGACATTGATTGCATTGTTTGAACAGTAAAAGCTAAAGCATTAGTTGATAATTGTTCTTTATTCATTCCAGTAATAGCTTCTGGTGAAGTGCCTTTTGACATTAATACTGGCCCATCTTTTACTTGAGAATGAAAAGCCATGTTACTAATATCATAATCTTTTTTTGACATTTCTAAAATTGCTTTAGGTTTCATTTTGTCAAATGCTTCTTGTATTTGAAAACTATTAGGAGAAGTATTATTACCTAAATTTTCCATTACTAATTGAGTAAGAATTTTTTTGTATTCAACTAAACCACTTTTTTCAATACTCATATTTTTCCAAAAACCTAAATAGAAAGTATTTTTATCTTGCATTAAATTTTCTAATTCAATTTCACCACCTAATCCTTGTTCAATTAATCCAGCATATTTTGCCATAGATACCCATTCCATAGCGTCAGAAGCTTTAACTACTTCGTCTTTAAAATAAAATGCAATTTCTTCATTTTCAGCTACATATTGATTTACTGAATTTCTTAATTCGCCTTTTGCTTTTTCATCAGGGTCATAAATCTCTTTCCATTTTTGTACGGCTGGAATTGGATTCATTTGATTTGATTTCCACGCATGATAAACATTATGCAAAGTTTCTGCTAATGTTCTATCTTGTAAACTTCCTACACCAATAGTATTTTTCCCAAGAGTTTGATTGTAAACAATAGCCATATTAACTAAGGCATTTTGTTCATCTTCACTATCTAGTTTTAATTTTTTCATTAACGTTAATGTGTCAATAAATTCTTGTGGGAAATATTCATCTTTTTCCATTTCAGATAAAATAGCTAATGTTTGTGATGGTATTTCCGTATCACCAGCATTTTTAATTGATTCAGCTAATTTATCAAAAGAGTAAAGACTATTAAAATCTGCTCCATATAATTTTCTATATTTAGCTTCCATGACAACATTAAAAGCATCACCTTCCCATTGTGTATCTTTTAACATTTGAATAGCTTGTAATTGATTAGCTTCACTACCTCCAAGCATAACACTTACAGCACTACGTAATTGTATATAATCGTTTCGTTTATCTATTAATTGAGTTTGTAAATCAGGGTCATTTTCAATTTCTCCATCAGCACCAATGCGTGTAGCATTAGCTATTAATTCATCTTTAGAAGGAAATACTAAATTAGGGTCATCCCAATTAATACTATTTAACCAATCTGTATTAGCAGTTTGAATATCTTTATTACGTTCAATAAAATCATTTTTATAAATATCTCTTTTATTTTCTATTTCATTTTTAACTTTGTCATAAATTTCTTGTTTTTCTGTTCCCCAATTTGGATGAGTATTATTCATTAAGATACCAGCAAATGTTTTAACCATAGCTGAATCTTCTTTTGATAAACCTAATTTATCAATTTCTTTTGGTTTAACTATACCACCCCAAACATCTAAGATTGCTTCTGTTACATATGTGCTTTCAATAGTGCCGTCTAATATACCGAATTTTTCACTATTAGCTAAAGCGTGTGTTAATAAATTAGTATCGTGATCTTGCAGTATAGGAAAATGTATTTCGTTTAAATAATCTTTATCTGCCCATTGTTCATGTGCTTCATTCCATAAAACAAAACTTTTTTCTAATTCAGCCATTTGATTAGTAAAAGTTGTGCCGTGTAAAGTTAACTCAGAAATACTTTCAATATTTTTAATATTTTCAAAAGTAAATTGTGAAGCTCTATTGGCAACATTTTTTATTACTTCCCAATCTCCGTCTGCCCCACTTATTCTAAAATCTTTATATATTTTTCCGTAATGATTATTACGTACAGAATTATATTGCGAAAAATAATCTAAATCATAATCCTGATCCTCATTTTGAGGCATATTTTTAGCTTGTTCATCATAATAAGCTTTTAATTCTTCATCAAATTTTGCTGGATTATTCCAATGTTTAAGAGCTAAGTCAGAAGCATAATTTTGTAATTGTATTTTTGCTAAACTATATTGTCTATTATCTTCAGCGTCTTTTAATTTTTTTGCTTGATCTGCAATTTCTTTTAAACGAGCCTGTTCAGCTTTTTCAGCTTGGGCTTTATCAAAATTTATTCTATTTTGTATTTCTTTTTTATTACTAGCATCTATTCTATTTTGTGTAGCATATTCAGTAGCTTTAATTTTTTGATTTTCAATTTTACTTGCTAATACATCTGCTTTTAATTGGTCATCCCTTGTTATTTTATCTTGTAAATAATTTATACCAGCGTCAAACAAAGGATTTAATGGTGATTGCGTAGGAGCATTAATACTTATGTTTGAGCCACTTGGTAGGCTTACTTGTCTTTTACCTCTTTTTAACATTATCTCGGTCTATAAAAATATCCTCTATTACGACTGTATCTATCAGCCCAACGAGTTTTGTTTTTAGCTAAAGTTGCTTTATGCAATTCTAATTTTCTTTGTGTTTCAATGTAGCGTTGATCTCGCAAATACATATTATGTTGTGCATAGGATGTTCCTAAATTTGCTACTAAACCAATTTCATTTAATCTCATTTGATCATTTAAATTTTTTAATGATCTATCAATACTTTCTGTTTGAATTTTCATTCCAAGTTCTAAAGATTCAATATCTTTTTTTGCAGTTTTTTTAACATGATTAGCAATCGCTTTAAAAGAACCTGAATCAAAAGGGTCATACCCTCCAGCACTTGCATAAGTTTCGTTATTAGCTTGTACTTCCAAGGAAGAATCTAAACGATCATTAATATCTCTTTTAGCGTTTAATGTTGTAGTTAATCTACTTGTATGTAGTTCTTGTAAATATTGTTTGTTTGCACTTCTTGTATTAAGAAAACCAAATATAGCTTTACCAGAATTTGCTAATAAAAATAAAGTAGCTGGGTCCATTAACTAAATTGCACCTCCAACGCCATACCTAAAACTTTTAAAGGTAAAGGGTCATTTTGTGTTACTGTTACTGTTGGGGATTTATCATATCCCAAAAAATAAAATTCTCTTTTGCCAGTTTGTTTTGTCAAATCACTACCCACAGTAAATCCACTTTGTAATATTACTAATTCATGTGCCGAAGCCGTATTAGGCGACTTCAATGATACATCTAATGTATCAGCAACATCTATTATGCAACGCACTATTCTACGAGGTAATCCTGTAAGTGGCCCAGTATCCGTTTCAGCGTCTATAGGCATTGTTTCTAATTCAGGTGTATAATTAAATCCTACACTTACGCCTGTTGGTTGTGGGTCAACTGTAAACGTTAATGTGTCAGTTCCTGACACAGTAAAAGCTCCTAAAGACGAATTACCATAGACGGCATTAACTAATTCATTAGTATAAATACCATTTACCGTATGCAAAAATCCTTTAGTAAACGTAATAGGAGCATTATCTGCTGGGGAGGAAGCCAAAGCAGTATTTAATGTTAATGTATATGTACCACTACCATTGTTGGTAACAGCCGTTATTCTGTACGTACCTGTTACACCATTAATAGTAAATTCTTCTTGTATTTGTGGATTAGACGTTAATCCATCTGTAATTAATGTAAGTCCTGACTGCGAAGCACCTTTAACAAGAGGAGTACCACGTTGGGAGAGCGTGGAGGTGGAGGAGCAATCAAGACTTATAGAATCATCTTCGCCAAATTTTTCTAGCGTATAAACTGTACTACCATTTAATGATCGTTTACCTACACAAAATAAATGTTCATTAGCACTTGTAACACTATGAAATGTATCACCTGTTCGTGTATTCCATAATGTCCATCCAGCTATATCTTCATCACGTATTGAATGAAAGACAGCTAGTTTACCATTATGGGTAGAACCTGAGTTTGTAAAAATAGCAAATTGTTCAGGACGTGTAGATGAACCACTCAACATAGCTATATCTTTTGGGCTATCAATTAAATGGTTAGCTAACACCGATATATTTGTTGAAACATATCCAGCTTCACTATCAGAATAAATAAATTCTCTTACAGCTCTACCATTTTTTTGCGTATACAATGACGCTCCATCAAAAAGGATTGGGCGAGTACGAGAACACCCATAAGGAGTCTGTCGTCTAAAAACTATATTGCTAGGAGTAATAGCCGAAGTATCAGACGAAGTAGGTATTATGTACTCGCCACTATCGGTGAATATTTGAAGATTAGAACCTGAATACAGGTGACGTATTTCGTTGACTTGGTCACCACCAATAGCAACATCAATACCTTCACTTGATAATCCTGTACCAACACTAAAATTAAAATAATCGCCTACATGACTTGCATTTACAGAAGATGGTTTAGATTTAACACCAGCTATCCATAATCTATTATCGTGAAATGTAATTGCTTGAGGGTATCCTCTATGCGAAGATATAAGTTGTTCATCCCAATCAGATTCAGCACTTGTACCATCTAATGTTTCTCGAATATTAACTACGACTACAGTTGTATTTGTACGTGAAACTATATCTGCTTCTTTGCCACCAATACGAATTGTTTTTCCAGCCCAATTAGAATCACTATCAAAAATACCAGTTGAAGCTGTGACATTAACTGACGTACCTGAAGTTGCGGCTGGTGTTAAAGTTACTGCACTATCTTCATACTTATAATATGGTTGATACCGAGGGTATCCTGAACTATGAGAAGCCCAATCAAATACACTAGCTGTAAAAGAACTAGCACTTACTCGTTTAATTTTTATTGTTGGATTATCTCTATGGGTAATAAATACTGTATCCCCAAATTGAGCTAAATTTAATTCAAATAATTGAGCTGTCGTCCAATTACAATTAGTTGTATAATTGCTTTGAATAACAGCTCCAGCACTAGAATAAACATCTAACCGATTGTTAGATAGTGCAAATATTGCCACTTCATCATCTGAAAAAACAAATGGAAGTAATCTTGCTTCTGCTGGTAGTGTTTGTTTATACGTAGTACCTTGTCTACGCATTAAACCTCCACTATCCATCATATACCAATTTCGTAAAGTTTGAGCGCCATTAAAATAAGCTTTAGCGTCTGTTCTTGTTTTTAATAAAGGGTTAAGCTCTCCAGCACTAAAGTTAGATAGAACTGTTCTAAGTGTTCTAGCCATTTTACCTCGTAGATTGACGCAAATTAATAAAACGTGATTGATCTAATTGTTTTGTTGTTCTTTCTGCTGAATCAACATTTTTAGCTATTAAGTATTGTCGTTCAGCCATATCAGCAAATTGTTTAATCATTCCTGAATCTCTTGCGATTGAACCAGCAAATAAACTAGCTAATGTATATTCAAGAGCTAAAATAAAATGAGGAGGAAATTCTCCTTCATCAGCTCTATAAATATAATCACATATAACAGTAGATGTACTGCCATAGTTATCTAAAAAAACTTTATCGCCATATCGTTCATATGGAATAACCATATCATTAACTGTAAGAGTAATTAATTGAAGTAATTCAGGGCTTGTTGGTAATTGATACGCATACGCATATCTACCTGTTGGTTCTGCTGTTAATAAACTTAATTGTTTTTGTTCTGTTGCAAATCGCCATCTATGACGAGTTAAAGAAGATTTTAAAATATCTTCGTAGACAATATTACATACATTAGCTTCCGTACTATTATCGGAAAAAGATGTAATGGTGTTTGCTCCAATCATTACAAGAGCTGTGGAGCATATATCTACTTTTGTTGTTGCCATAATATTTAAAACAAGGGGGGAAAATCCCCCCTCGTTATTTTAATTTAAGCAAGTATTACTGTTGTTACAGTTGAGCTTGAAGAAGCAGATACTATAAGAATATCTACAACTCCATTTGAGCCACCACTATTTACAAAAATAATATCTCCAGCAGTTAGGTTTCCATAATCTGCTAAAAAGTAATCAGCGTCATCAATGGTGCCGATAGCGTCTCCGTCTGTATAGTACCAAAGAGCATTACTATCTCCCATTTGAGAAATCTTTTTTACTGGGTTATCAGTTGAATAAGCCATATTGTAATCTCCTATCTATTCAGCACAAAGTTGTCGTCTAATTGCGTCACCATCAATCGCTACAGCTCCCATTGAAAGAGAAGAAGTAACAAGGTTAGATACTTTTTCAGGAATGTAGTTAACTTCCGTTTTAACATCCTGTCCAATACCTAGACCAGTTGATGATTTATGCCATGCTAAAGTATATCTATCAGAAGATACTTTAGTTAGCCCAGAGTGTACGAACCATAAGAAGCCCATCCATCTTTTTGCAGTAGATTCACCATTTGTGAAAGGTAAGTTTTCCGTACCAACGTATTCGGCACGAGAGAATTGATCAATACTCATTAGGTCACCCCATTGAGCTGGGCCTACAGCCCAATATCTTTGACCATCATCAGGTACATCATTTGAACCAAAAATATTTTGCATATTTTTAGCTTTGATAAGTGACATACCAGTAGCAGATGAATTAACGTTATTAGCGATAGACGTACCAGCGTCCAAAACATCAATTAGGATTTGGTCAGTTTTTCTTCCCAAAGCATAAGCGGCATTTTGTGCAACGACTTGTCTTTCGTCAATGTTAATTTTTAACTCATCCAGTTTGTCAATGTAGTCAGCGGCAAAGTAATCCGTTAAAGTTGCAGACACGTTAGAGTGAGCTAAGTTCATAGCAACTACTTCAGCATGACGTGCTTTTGTAGAAGCTGTTCCCTTTGCAACCTTTTGGAATTTTACACTAGAGCCACTAACACCGTTCACAGTTCTTACCAGATTTTTTAATTTAGAACCCATACGTTGATACGCCATGTGTACTTCTGATTCAAACTGAGTAATAAAAGCATTAGTAATAGTACTAGCCATTTTTATTCTCCATAAGTTAAGGTTTCGATTGTCTTTCGAGCTGGTTGAAAGTTATCCTAATGGGCAATCGTCTTAACTCTAAAGGTCTTGAGGGATTAATGACTAATCATCTTCCTTTTCGCAACGCACATTTATTATTTCTTCTATGCACCCACGAGGAATAATAGTTGTACGCCCTACTTCTGTATCACTTATATCTGCTGGTTGATCGGCTGATATTTTTATATCTGTATCAGTTTCTTGTACTACCCATCCCACACTATGAATAACAGCAGAATTAGTTTTAATAACATCTGCCATATCGTGCCAAGTACCTGAATCAACTTCTCTTGTATCTCGCCATATAATTAAAACTAAATTATATTTTCTCATACATTTTCAAATAATTTAGATACGCGTGAAATATAAGTTGGGTCTTTTTCTCCATCTTTCCAATAACGAGGGTCTTTCATCATCATTCGTAAATCAGCTAAAGAAGGTTTACTGTCTACGGCTGTTGGAGTTTGAGGCATTACTGCACTTTTATTTAACGCCATTATTTCTTCTAACGCTTTTACTCCTTCTGCTGTTGACGATAATTTAGCTACTGTTGAATACGCATTTTCTGATAAATGTTTTTTTGCCCATAAATCTGCTGATTCTATTCTATCTTTAGCATTATCACCTAATAATTGTGTTTCTTGATCTATATTAGGTAGTCCATTAATCTCATTTTGCACAAATTGATTAATTCCTTCATTAAATTGCTCTTGCGATAATCCCATAGATTTAGCTGTTTCACCCCACCATTTAAGTAATGGCTGATCTTCATTAACTTCCATATTAATATCTTCAGGAATTTCAGGCATTTTAATTTCATATTTTTCAGGAACTTTAGCACTGCGTTCTTGTTCAATATCTGTGCGTATCTGTTTTGTTAATTCATCTGTACGCTGACCTAATTTTTTTTCTAAAGAATTATATGATGTACTTAGCGATTCAACATTTACCTCTCCCCTGTCATTATCCCAAAATTTATCGGATATGTATTCAGGTTTGGCTGACGTTTCTGTTGTCGTTTCCTGTACTTTATCTTCTTCACTCATTATTTCTTCTCCTGTAAATTAGCATTAATTCTTGATTGAATTATAGCGACTAAAAATCTTCTTCCTTCTAAATGAAATAATTCATTAGTAGACATATTTGGCCCAGCTACAGCTTCAGTAGTAATAGACTTTAAATATGTTAATACTGTTTTCCCATCATCCCCTTTAAAAACAGAACCAAATAATTGGTTTAATTTTTTTTCTGTTTCTGGTGATCGTGTATAACCATCAATCGAATTAACTGGTTTAGACTGGGCCTTGTTGTCCTTGAGGGCTTCCCATGACGTCATTTGCTTCTCCTTCTAGTTGTCCTTGTTGTGCCATTTGTTGCATTTGTTGGGCTAGTTGTGCTTGTTCCTGTTCATCACGTAATAGTTTCTCAGGTATATTCATAAGTTTACCAATATGTCTTGCCACAGCGTCTTGATTAACAATTAAGTTAAGCATTTGTGGCCCAAACGTAGTACCAATAATCTCGTGAAATCTATTTATGTCACTTATATCTTGTTGATATTGTGATCGTGCTAATGGTGAAATTGCTTGTACTTTAACTTCTCTCCCATTAATAATAGGTAAATCTATTCTACCTTGTTCTTTTAATACTCGAATAACTCGTCTTAATAACGGAATAACAAATTCAGCTTGAAGTCTACCAAATGATGAACCTATTTGTCTTGATAAATCAGCCATACGTTCTGCTACTTCTGTTGCCGTCATTGGTGTACCTTCTGGTCTACCAAGCGTTTCCATATACAAAGCTTTTTTAATATTAGCTCTCATATCTTCGAGTACCAACTGAGCAACATCAAATCGTCCAGCAGAATTAATAGGTTGTAACCCTTTTGAATTAGGAGCGATTGGAATTAGAGAACCTGGGACTAGCTGTATGTTATCAGGATTAACAATACCATCATCTTCTACTTGGTATATTCCTGATATAGACATTTGAGCATTTTCTAAAATTAATTGAATTGTTAAATTTGTTGTTTTAATTGCTGACATGGCATTAAAAATTGGGCCACGTCCATACACTTCGCCTGACGCTTTATTCCAACGGAAACAAACGTAAGGATTAGAACCAACACCCTCAAACATTTCTTCTAAAATAATTATTTTTTTATCTAAAAGAATTACACAATGTTTAAATTTTTCTACGTTAGGTTCATCATATACTTGATAGACACCATCTATAATGGTGCATTTTTTATTTTCATCCATTGATTCCATTACTTCATTTGGAATTTCTGCTTTAGGATACATAACTTTTATTTCATTAAGTTTGCATTGACGTTTTCTAAAAACAGAATCAATTTTATTTGTTGGGCCGTTAGATAAACAAACATGAGGAAGTGGTATAGCAGAAAATTTAATTGGATTAACAGCGTCACCTTCTTCAATTAACATAACACCAGTACCAACTGCTAAATCCATAAAACATTCATGAACTTCTGAATTAAAATTAGAGCTGCTTAATAACTCAAATACATATTGTGTTATGTCATCTAATGCTTGGTTTACTTCTTCTTGATTATCTTCAGGTATTTCTGACCCAGCTTCAAAGTTTGCCCATCTTGCAAACGTAGGAACAATACCAGCTTGTAATCTACTAGCAAATTCTTGTATTCCTACTACTGCTGTTTCATCAAATATTTTATCTGTACGTTTTTGACCAGCTTCTTCATCATAAAAAGATTCTCGTTGAGGCAAACAATATTCATACGCTTCTTCAAATTTATCTTTCCATTGAGCTTTTAAATTATCTGCTTCTTTGTATCTTTTTAAAATAGCTTCTACTTTTTTATCTTCAGAAGTATTTGGTGATATATCTGTATTTGTGTAAACCATTATACGTAAAATGCCCTTTTCTTAGTTGATTCTTCTGTGCCAGTACCAGCAAAAAATTTAGTTGTTGATTTAGTTGTTTTAGATTTCTTTTTATTATTATTTGCTACGTCTGTTGTATCACCCATAGCTAAATTTGCTGTTTCTGTAGTATTTGTAGTAGGTGATGAATAATTAACACTACCCATAGCTTTATTTGCTTGAAAACTTTTTCGGTAATCTCCGTATGTAGAATTAAAAGCATTTGCCGCTCCAGCTCTCATTACTTGACCAACCCCTATAGGAGCAAAAACAGATAATCCAGCAAGTAAACCAGTTTGAATTTTTCTTTGTTGTTCAAACATTTTTTCTGAAATAGGAATTTGGCTCATTACTCCAGCACCACCTGAACCCATAGCTGAACCTTCTTGAGGGCCACCAGCATTATAAGAACCATATTTCATTTTCCATCCTTTTGACGTAAGCATATAATTGTAAGAACCATCAGGATTTTGTGAACCTTTTTTAGCTTCTTTAATACTTTCTAAATATTCGTTAGTTGCTTTGGATACTTGTCCACCATACATTTGATTTTTCTTTCCATCTTTAAAAGTATATGAATCCACGATACCTTCTGTTGGATGTTTAGTTTGTTGAAATTTAACTTTCTTTTTAACTGCTTTAGTTGCTTTTTTTGTTGCATTATTTGATCTGTCACCAGCACCAGCATTAGAGTTAGAATTAGAACTTCCACCTCCACCAGAACTTGTTGAATTTTTATTGCCCATTAAGATAACATATTACCTTGGTCGTCATAGAAACCCTGACCACCAGCTTTAGAAAACATAGAACGAGAACCTATCATTCCTTTAGCCATTCTTCTTTTACGTTCAGCTCGTGCTTCTTCTTTTACAACACGATCTTTTTCTTCTTGTTCTAACTGACGTTTAATTGCTTTGTCAGTTTCCGTTTCTTGATATTTAGGTCTTTTTAAAATACCCACTTAGTATCCTTTTGGTTTAGGCTTCGGTTTTGGTTTAGGTTTTTTCGCCATATTAATTCTAGCGTCCACAAAAATAGTAAAATTCATCTTTCGCAACGCACAAAATAGCTGATACGGAGTAAATAACCAAAATCGCCTTAGTCCTAACAGTCTTTGCATATAACTAACGCAACTATGTTCTTTGACCCACCATTCTCCTCTAAAGTTAGGTGTTTCTTTTTCATCTCCTTTAAGAACGATACCATGTAATCTTTTGACGTAGCTTAATACTTTTTCTGATTTTTTTTTTGATAATACTTCCACATTAAGCCTTCCATATAAACCTTCTACTAATACCCAACATTTATGTTTAGTATTAAACGTCATAGCTCCTACATGGGTAAATCCTTTTTTACGCCATCTGGTGTACCAAGGAGGATTAAGAGGTGTGTAAAAAAAAACTAGCCATTTAGTCCGAATACGTTCCAAGATTTCCTTTTTGGTTTGTCTATTTTGTCAAAAACATTCCATGTTGTCTTTGCTTTAGTAGGATTAATAGTTTTCTTTCCATGAATTAAGGTACGTCCTTCACCAGCTCCCATTAATAAATACTGTAAAGCGTCATGAACGTGGGAATATCTATTCTTATTAGGCTTTTCATCAAAACGTTCACCTGACGTTTGCATACGTCTATAATGATAGCCCCCATTAAATCCTTTTTTAAGGTTTAAGCACCTATCATCTAATAAAAAACAGGGCTTTCCATCTGCCATTTTATTTAACATTGATTCAACGGATTCAATTCTTAAAGCCACATCATTAGAAGGTGCTGGAAAAGCTTTAATTCCAGCTTGTCGAAGCATTTGAAAAGGAGTTCTCTCATCAGTTTGTGCTCTAAAATCTCCTGCTGGGTCGCCATATATTTCTAATTCGTAGTTTCTGAAATATTTTGTAATATCTTGTTTCATGGCTTCAGCAAATCTGACAGCCCCCATATCAAAGCATACTAATTCATGGAGTATCTGCCACCTACCAGTCACTAAACGCTGTCCAAAGACAGCACTAGGCGTTAATCCAAAGTCAATACCAATATAGACAGTAGAATTAGGGTCAGGAAGTAAAGGTTCTTTAGCTAAATGTGTTTCTACACGCCATGAAGGATAGACAGGCTTTCCTTCTTCTAAAGAGCCAAGCTTATTTAAGACATAAACATCAATCCATCCCTTTGTCTTTCCTTTTATGATGTTATTGTAATATTTCGGCGTTAAATTTTTTTTATTTTCAGCGTGGTCGTTATCACTATACCCAGTTAAGTCACCTTGTTCATCCCTATCTTCTTTCATGCCACCCCCTTGCGTATAGAAAGACCAATTATCAGGTTTAATCAGCATTAACGCTTCATCCCTAGAGATATGATCTGGCACAGGTACATCACCAGCCATAATAGGCCACCAATGATCTTCTTCTGGGGCGTTTGTATCGCAAATAACCCCATACCAAGAAGCGCCACCTTCACGCATAGACGGAAATCTACCTACCCTCATAGTACAAGCATCAATAATAGACTTCGGAATCTCTCTTGCTTCATTTACCCATACCCCAGTCAGCTCTAATGAGAGCAATTTTTTTACATCTTCAGGTCTATCAAGGGCTAGGAAAATAACCTCTAGGTCAATATCACCTCTTTTTAAATGGTGCGTATAAGGTACTGACCACTTAAATCTGCCCCAAACATTTTCATCATACCAATCAAGCCATGTCTTAATAGTCGTCGTTTTAAGCTGTGGATTTGTATTTCTTATGACTGCCCAACGTGATCTACGGATACCATCTTTATTCTTTTGTTGTTGCAGTGCTCTCCTAAATATTTCTACGCAACAGGCAACGGACTTTCCACTTCCAACCGGCCCCCTTATTCCTCTAAAGAAGTCATCTGACTTCATAAATCCTTTTAGTACCTCGCCGTAGGGCTTGTAACTAAAATCCATTATTTAACGTTTCCTGAATCTACTGCAGATTTAATAAATTTTTCTACGACATCAGGAGCAAAGGATTCAATTAACTTATCAGCTTCATAATCGTTAATGTGTTCGGTGGGATAATTCTTTAAATGTACCTTTTTAACTATTTGTCTTAATCGTCGTCTATCTTGGAGGGATATTGTTTGGAGAAAACTCATTATTTGTATCCTTATATAATTGTTTACGTAGGTCTGCTTTTTCTTCTAGGTGTCTTTCAAGGCTTTGGAGGAGTGTTTTATTTTGTTCTTTGAGGTCTTTGATTTCTTTTTCTAACTGTGTCATTCTCTTGTCCATTTTGTTTAGGGTGAAAGAAAATCACTCTAAAGATAAAAAAATATATTTGATACTCACATCCTGTTACCGTGTACCTCAATCCAATCGTACTGCTCTAACGTGCTTTTTTTAAGCTCTAATGTTTGTATGGGATATATATATAGAAACACAGTTACGTTTTTTGCCCCCCCACCCCTCTTTGTGGAACAACTATTTATGTGAGATCAATATTGATTTTTATATCACCCGTTACGTCGTGCTGTATGCGTTCTGGCGCTCTTACACCAGCTCTATCCAATAGATCTCTTGACGCTTCTAGTTGCACGTACTCACTCTTGGCTTCACCTGATAACTGAATTAACTTCTGACTTGCTTGAACTGCACCTAAACCTATTGTGTTAGCCACACGTTCCATCATGTACCTCTGTACGTGGGGTAATCGTAACGTTCTACTTGCTACTACTCTACCTGATTCTCCCTTTGCATATCCTACCTTTTGACTAGCTTCAGCGATACTACATCCTGTGGTTACGATAGTATCAACAAGGTCTTTCTGTTTGGTAGTCAGATTATTCTTATTCATAACCCCTTAACACGAATATACTCTCAAATTTCATTGTCAACGAACATTACATTACTAATTGTTACTCATCTATTCACAATAGGAGTTTAAAAGATACAGGATAGTAGTTTAACAGAACAAAGACTTAAAATGCCACTCATGGCCGAGCTAAACAAGTTAGCTCTATTTTAACCCTTTATTCTTTATAAACACTCTTAATCCATCTTTGTAAACACTTGTAACCATCATGTCTCTAATGGAGTGAAGGATTGGTGGGGCTCATGATATCAGACTGTCAAGGACGGCATAAAATAGTACATGAAACTTTCTATGCTTACGCATAGATTCATATACGATTTTATTTGCAAGAATGAACACATATTCGCAGATTATTGCGTCCATTTCCCTGACTTAGCCTGAATATGCGCCCCTTATACCAATTCTTCAGTTGGTAATGAAAGGAGTTCATATGATGAACAGATTACAAAACTTTATAATACGATTAACAGTATTTTTTAAAATCTTAATAGATTTCCACTCTTTTATCATGGCTTATAATGTTGCTAAAAGTCATTATATCAGAACACATCCATTTGACCGATATGATGACGACATAAACATAGAAACTATGTGTCTAATAGAATGTGAATGTTCTGATTGCACCTATGAATGTTGTGGTGAAAAAAAAAGTAAAAGCGTGTGTGAATGTATCCCCTTCTAATAACTAGACAGGTGATCGAACAAACAAATCAAATAAATAACGAAGGAGTATAAAATGAATATACCAGAAATAGTTTACACAAAACTAGCTCAAGTCGACAAGCGATTAGAGGAATTAGAGCAGAAGTTAGAATATGCTAAGTCTATAGAAGATACAGACCAAATAGACATATTAGAACATGAGTTCTTTAACATCATATTAGAGAAGTTAGGAGTAGATAATGCCTAGATATCAACGAGCATTAATTTGTTTCTTAATAGCGTTCATAACAAGCTACATGGTAGCACAATACATTAGAGTATTAATTTAACAGGAGGATTACATGAT
>Ga0208899_1000933_pt1 | contig 21339 bp, 29 predicted proteins | sample VirMetDEL_Nov_24_FD_184518 | JGI IMG/M metagenome (GOLD analysis project Ga0208899, IMG submission 184518) | Aqueous microbial communities from the Delaware River and Bay under freshwater to marine salinity gradient to study organic matter... | ecosystem: Environmental > Aquatic > Marine >... | reverse complement strand
AGATTCGAACTCCCGACCTCTTGATTCGTAGTCAAGTGCTCTATCCAGCTGAGCTAACAGTCCAATTAATTGGTGACTCCTGCAGGACTCGAACCTGCGACCTACGGTTTAGAAGACCGTTGCTCTGATCCGGCTGAGCTAAGGAGCCTGTATTTGGTTGGCGCAGAGAGATTCGAACTCCCGACAAGACCGTTATGAGCGGTCGGTTCTACCACTGAACTATACGCCACTTGGTACTCGCACCCGGATTCGAACCGGGACGCCCTAAGGCTATGGATTTTAAGTCCATTATGTCTACCATTCCATCATGCGAGCCAAGTTATTTTCTTTATACGTTTATTGCAACGTACACCAATAATGCTAAAATTCCAATGTTTATCAACATATTAACATAATGTGGATTTGGTTCCATTTGTTCGCCTAATAAAAATATATTATAGCATCTTTTACAGATAAGTCAACCAAAATATACGTTATATAACACACCAATGGTTACTGCACATATCACACAGTTTAACAGGTGTAGAGCAACATAATCTTGTGGCTTCATAAACGTTCTCCAATGTTGGGAGTATCTTCTAAGCATACATAGCCAACACCTGGTGATGAATTAAGTTCAAGTTCAACTGCGTCAGCATGACACTCCTCCAGAGTAATATAATAATTAAGTGTTTTTCCTTCAACATCGCCTTGTAAAGATATATACACCATTGTCAATATGTAGCCTAGTATCATTTTCTATCTTCTATGTATGTCAACTGTTAAACAGTGCATGCCGCCATCCCAGAAACTTCTTGTACGAAACGGAACCCAATGAACTTGTATATCGTGTTTGGCAAGTTGTATTTCTAAGTTTTTATTACTACCTAACATTATAACATTTTGTTCGTCGATAACCAAACAGTTTAGTTCAAAATACGTTTCGGTATACTCACCTACCCAGTCTACTGCGTGTTGTTCGATGTGTTTGCCAAAACTTTTGTTGTCGTTTATGTTTACATCCGGAAGCCACCATTTTCCGTTGTGTGCATTACCTTGTTGTTTAAACTCTGGATTACTAAGATCGATCTTTGTCCATCCTGGAAAGGTTTCATCGTAACTAGGAAAATAATCGCTTGCAATCAATAATCCTGGTTTAAGAATAGCAAAGCATCCATCCATATGTCCACCATTGTTTACAATAGTTACATTGTAATCTAACAAAAAATCATTATTCATTTGTTCACCGTGCGGAGTATCAATAATAATGTCTTTGTTCATTCTTACAACATTAGCACCATTTAGAGCTACATTATCAGTAAGAATCACACTGCATTCAGTATCGCGTTTATATTCTTCTAATACTGATTCCCAGGCTTTTGTATGCCATCTGTGTGCAATTAATTTATTTCCGAGTGTAACAAATTGATCTCTTGGTGTAATTTGAGGCTTCATTAGTTGTTTTGTATGTGCATCAATGAAGGAATCAATATTGTCATAGGTTGGACGGCGAACATGCACCCCAAACGATTCAATAGTAGTTTGTATTATATCTAGGTCTTCTTTGGTAATTTCAGTAATAGTACGAAATGCATCTCTCACTTGTGTTGGTAAATGATCGTACCAATCAGCTGGATAAACATCACCAAGCCATACCTCTTTTAATAGACTCCAGCTATTACTACTGTTTATAATCATTTATATTATCCATTTTTTTATATTCAATAACCTGTTGTTGAAACAGGTTGTATCTAAATTTAGGCATAATTTCCAACAAACTACTACGTAGTGGTTCCTTACTTTGACTTATTTGTTTAAAGCATTTTTGCAAGAACGGATTTGTTAAAAATAAATCCACATTGTATTGAAGTCTATGTCGATTGTTCACGATTATCTTTTGCATTTTCTCTAAGTCAAATAGATGCAAATTACGTTCTAGTGCTTGTGTACATCTTTCATATGGATCTTCAAGTGTTTCATAACTGTGATCCACTACGTCCTCAAACACATCAAAGCCTAGTCTAGTTAGGTATTGTGCATTCTTCCATCCTCCAAACCAAATTGGAATAGTACCTCCCACAATTGCCATAAATGTTTTTTCTGTAACCATTGCTTCTTTTTCGTAAAAACATGGCTCGGTGATTATGCTGATGCAACTTGGTTCAAATACATCTTTCTTTAATAATTCGTTGTAGGTTTTTGCATTCTTAAAGTTACCATTGCGTATACCCATTTCATTTTTGATCTCTGGACCAAATTTATAATCAGTTACTTGCATACTGTTTACTGGATTAAATTTCCAAGCCAGACTGTGTGTGTAACCGGTCAGTCCTAAACGTGCAATTTCTTCTAATAGAAATTGTCTATGTATTCTTGGCTTGTTTATTGAAAAATTAAAGATGCTCGTTTTACGATCCCAAAAAGGAACTATATCTTGCTCGATAAACTCTTGGCACTCAGTGGCTAAAAATATTGGAAAACATATGCTATTATATTTGCTTAATGCATCATCGTGCCCTATGTGATCAAATATAAGTGTGTGCAACTGTGGGTCGCAAGGGCCTGCTTCTAGTAGACGTTCAATATGGAAACATTGATCCTCTTCATTAAAACAATGATCATTGATCCAAATTATCTCAGGCTGGTGTAGGCGTTCACCTTGGTATTTGTAGGTTGGACCGTGAATTTCAATCATTCAATGGACTCCTAGTATTATCAAGTTTGTGTTTGATGTGTTGAGCATATGCTAAATGTGCTGGTCGGAAAAAATGCCCACGTGGTTCTGCAGGATAACCCTTTCCAGTACAATAACCTATAAATTCGTTCATTGGACCATTTAATGGGCGATATACTGTAGTTGGATATGCAAAAGGTCTAATGCGTTTTTCATGTATACCGTCGAAGCTATCAATATTAATAACTTTGGTGCCTTTGCTCTGTGCATAAACATTTAAAGCTAGTATATTTTTTAGTTTGTTATTGTGTCCACGTTGTTGATTACCTTCAATTGCAAGCCACTGTTTGCCGTAGTCTACGTATATTTGTTTGTCATCAATTTCAACACCAACTGGTATGCCCTGCAACAGATGTTTGTTAGGCTTCCGAACATAACTGTCACCTTCGCCATAGTTTATTGGTATCCATTGTTTATGTTCAGGATGAAAATATTCACCTCTGTTCATGCCGGTCCAACAGGCTATTATTAAGTCAAAGTGTTCGTCTAGCTCATTGTATATTCTAAACATAGCATCATTTGATCCGCCTGAGATAGCATGGTTATGTGGTGTGTATCCAAGCATGTTTGCAAGAAGCACAGGATAACTGTTTTGTGCTCCGTATTCAGGATCCTTGTGCATTAATGCACCAGCGGCATGTGAACAACCAAGTATTAAGGCGTTAGGCATGACATTACAGTCTTTAGTTTTTCTGGCCAACTGTGTAGTAAACTGGCTAACAATTGTTGATTGTGTTCTGCTGCCTGCTTAAAACGCTCGTATTCCTTAGGTGTGTACTGCCGATCGATGAATGTTTCTAGTTTATCTAGTATTAGATCAAGTCTCATCCAGTGATTTTTTTCTCTGTCATATTCAGTGTTAATCATATCGTCAAGGACATCAAAGCCATGTGAACATAGCAGTTCAATACTAAAAGGCGAACAATACAATAGCCATGGGCGTGGTAATTGTATAGCTCTAAATATTTTTTCGCTGAATACTATAGCGTCATCGCGTGTGTATGTTTCTAGTATTAAACTTACATTGGTATCAATTATACACTGTTCTAATGTACCGTGACTGTTTACAGTATCATAATCTCGGTCAAGATAACTTACCAATCCTTTGTCCAGTATGTTGCGTTTTTTTAATAGTGTAAAAACTCTATCTCTATCGCCACGTTTTCTATTCATAAAACAATTGTAACTGATGCTAGAATCACGGTCCTCATATTCTGGCTCAAAATGCCATTGACCCCAAAACTCTGGCAACACACTTATTACCTCACCATCTGTTGGTTGTATATGATGGTTATCTGTAATTTGTATGTCGGCTGAATCAACAAGATCAACTAATCTGCAGGCAAGTGTACAGTTGTCTTTTTTAAACACATATGGAAAGCCAAAGTTATTGCTATTTTGTACTGTTGGTGTATATCCGCAAGCCTGCACATGATCTGTCAAAGTCTTAACAGTTTGTATTTCTCTTGGTTCACTGATCCAAATTTTATCGGTATATGTTTCCATTGCTAATTAATTATATGGAATACTGGGACAACCCTATAAAAACATATACCAACACAGTTCTTTCATATGATCGTGATCGTGATCCTATTGTTGCTAGTGAACACCGTGGTGAACACTGTTTGTTTTTCCAACCCATGCTACCAAAATCTGTGCTAAAGTATCAACAAAAATTAACTGATCTATGTGATTGGGCAAACAATCGAGACAGTTCTTTTATAGCCGATGAACGTAATTTTTATGATATTGCAAACCTTGTTAAACTAAATCTATGGATCGCTGACATACGAAAACAAGGAATTGTAAAGCCTTTATTAATAGCATACACAGGCGAAGGCGAACCCTATCTAATTAATAACGGCGAAAGTAGGCTGAGATGTTTAGAAGTAATACCAGAAATTGAATTTGTAGATTGTTTTATTACAACACATAGAAGACATGCTGATAGATTTAAATTACCATATATTGAAAACTTTGATCAATTTGCAGAAATATGCCGAGCTGATATTGGACAGGAGTTTCTTTTTAGATTTACAGATCGCGATGCACCATATGGATTAGATTGGTATGAGACAAGCAGTCAAAAAACTGGTTCAGTAATGCCCTCACAAGACTATTGTGTATCGTTAATTAAAAACTATCTCAATGAACATCCATCAGTAGAGTTTTCTCCTGATTGGTTTTCAACATCGGTTGATTGGAATCTCTATAAAAACTGTTAATTACTGCATCACGCCATTGTGTATTCCTATCAGTAGCACTTACACTTACATCTAAATAGGGTAAACTATCGTTACAATGTCCGCTAAAGCCTTTTTTTGGCAACACATGGTCTTCCGTCCAATCCTCTAAAAATAAGTCGCGGATAAGAGGTTTTGGTACAGATCCTACTTTATATTCAAAAGGCAAGTTTAGTGCAAACTGCATAATTGGTTTAGCAAGAAACGGATTACGTGCTTCTATGCCATGTGCACCTGCTATTGTATCAACTCCTCGTATGTCGCAACCACTTATTTGATGCCAGTAGTCTGCAAGCAGTGTGGCTTGTCCAGCATGTTGGTTGTAACTGTCCATGCACCATCGCCACAGCGGTGAATTGTTACTGTAAGGACTGTTGTTTTTAAAATCAATATTTTGATATACGCCATAGCCTCCGAACAGTTCATCAGCACCTGCTCCGGTAAACAGTACACGTTGTTTACAATTCTTTGCTATAGCCCATTGACCAACAAAACTCCAACTTTGCACAGGCATACGTGTACGTTCTATCACTTCAACAAAATCTCTTGCCCAATCTTCACTGTCGATTGATAACAGTTGCAAACGTGACAGTTGATCCACAGTTAAAAAATCTTCAATACGATCAACAATTGGATCTTTGCCAATCATGTTTGTGGTGTACAGTTCTGCACCGTCTAATTCACCAAGAATAATACTACTATCCATTCCGCCGCTATACGTAAGAGCATGATCACATGCAGGTGTCATTTGGCGTATGGTTTGTCGCCACAAACTACGAAACTCTTCTAGTGCTTCTTGATAGGTGCACGGTTCAGGTTTGATCCAATTCCAAAGCATATCGATACAGTGCGTTAACGTACCGTCTTGGTATTCCCATCCTGGTATAACTCTTGTGATACCCTCATATGGTGTTTGTTCAAGCATGGTCCAATGTCTTGTGTTGTATACAGTTGGTATTTTAGCAAATTTTTTATATTCTAGTATAGGTGCAACTTCGCTACAAACTATCAATATGTCATCGTCTTTGTAATGGTATAATGTTTTTTCGCCTTGTGGGTCAGCTGCATATCTCACAGTGGTTCCGTCTGTCCATGCCCAAGCCCATGGACCCCATCCGTGTGTCAGCAATTTGGAATTGGTGTTTACACACTCGTCTACAAACTCTATGTCGTTGTTATAGTTTCCAAAGTTTTTGTAGTTGTAGATCTCACCATTGTAAGCAAGAAAGTTATCATGCTCGTAGTTGTAGTATTCATCAGTGCCAGTTATATGAAGAACAACTTGTGCAACGAAGATATTGTTTTGGTATTGATAACGTGTGCGATCCGGACCTCTGCTTTTTAGCACGTTCAGTGCTTGGAGGTGTTTTGATATCTCTATATTGTTTTTGCTTTTTACCAGCAGTATTCCACACATATCAACCTACACAAGTGCTTAAAAATTTTAACATTTCACTATTACGTGCTACATAAGGCAGAGCCAGCACAGTGAGTATGCCTAGCACATACCATAATCCATATATCATAGTTGATACTCCATTGTTATACGCCAGGCAGTGCCGTCTCGAAATTCATCCCTAGAGAATTGACTGTGTGCTACGTGTTCTAACATTTCTGTTCGATCAAAGTTGGTTTGGTTTTGCCAGTGTTGTACTGCACTTTCTCCTAGTATTTCTACAGGCTTTCCTAAACATAATGCTTCTACTGCGGCCATACTATGATGTGTGATAACTTTACGACTGCCTTGTATAAGCGGTAATATCTCTTGGAAACGTTCTTTACGACTTGCTCTTCCTCCAGGCTTGTCTCTAACCAGTGCATTTGGATATTTTTCTAATGTTTGCTTTCTCCAACTGTTGTAGTCTTTTTGAAACCATGTGAACAGTTTATTTGGCAATGGCATTACCAGTAGATCATAATCGCCAGTGCTACCCCAATCTGCCCAACGACCGTCTAGTTCTAGTGTGTGTTTGCGACTTTGGTTAAACATACCAACACGTGTGTTTTGCAAACTGTTGTAACTTATTCTATAGTACCATGGTTTTTTGTAGTTATGATTACCTATGTATCCGTTGTCAATGTAGAAGAAGTTAAGTTTATATTCTCTTATTGCTTTGTGCAGATAGTTGTCAAATGGATGACTGAAAACAAGCACACGATCAGGTTCAATGTCACGAATATTTTCTACAATTTTTGTATTAAAATTTTCTATTGCAAAAGAGAACACATCTCTAGTGCGAATACTTTCTGCGGGTATTTGAATTTTCACTGTTTGTTATGAGAAGGCATTTTTGTTTCAATGAACCAGACGTGTTTACGTAATACTGGATGATACTTTTTAACTCGTATCTTTTTTCCTTCACGTATCATTGATACAGTTTTATGTGCAACATAGTGATAACTTGCATTGTCACGTTTTTCACCTTCTGGTATCATCCATGCTTTTGAATCTTTGTTTTTTTTAGTTGCCATATTATTCTCCTAACAGATTACAAATTTTATGTGCAATTTTCTTAAAGTCATCTTCAAGCAATCCACGAGTAGTCTCAGCTGCCGTTCCTATTCTAATACCTGATGTTTCGACAAAACTACGTGGATCGTTTGGCACACCGTTTTTGTTAACAGTGATACCATTTTCTTCGAGTATGTCGGCAGCCTGTCTACCACTGTGTTTGCTTTCGCTTAGATCCATTAGTATTATATGACTGTCTGTACCGCCAGTCTGTACTGGAAATCCACGTGATTCAAATACTGCACACATTGCTTGAGCATTTTTGATAACTTGATCTGCATACTGTTCAAAACTAGGCAATAGTGCTTCACTATAACATTGTGCCTTGGCAGCAATAATATTCATCAGTGGTCCGCCTTGTGTTCCAGGAAAAATTGCACTGTTTATTTTACGTGTATAATCAGGATTGTTCCACAGTATCATACCACCTCTTGGTCCACGTAGTGTTTTGTGTGTGGTGCTAGTAACAACATCAGCAAAAGGCAAGGGCGATCCATATACACCTCCTGCAATTAAGCCACTGTAGTGTGCCATATCTACTACAAGTATAGCACCTATGCTTTCAGCAATGTCTTTGAAAGCACTCCAGTCTATCTGCCTTGGATATGCACTTGCTCCTGCTACAATTACTCTTGGCATATTCAAACGTGCTATGCCTTCAATCTTGTCGTAGTCAAGAAAACCATTGTCGTCCACACCATAGGTTATAGCCTTGTAAACTTTACCACTTAGTGTAGGAGGAGCACCATGTGATAGGTGTCCGCCACTTGCTAGGTCCATGCCCATTAGAACATCACCAGGACTCATAAATGCTTGATAAACAGCAGTGTTTGCATTAACACCTGAGTGTGGTTGAACATTTGCGAATTCACAATCGTACAATTCGCAAACCTGTGCTATGGCTAAATTCTCAATGACATCCATGTTTTCACAACCGTTGTAGTAACGTTTTCCTGGATAGCCTTCTGCATACTTGTTGGTGAATACACTACCACAAAGTTCCATTACTGCTTCACTTGCAAAGTTTTCACTGGCTATCAATTCAAGAGTGTCTTTTTGTCTACCAAATTCTTTTGTAAGAATATATCTTATGTCTGGATTCATTCTACTCTCTATTTCCAAACAAACTTAGTAACATTTGGAATAAATTTATAAAATTTAGATATAAACTAAGAGCAAATTGCACACCAAAACGCTCATCGCCACCGTGCGAGTAATAAATTTCTTTTGCCCGTTGTGTATCCCATGCGGTTAGTCCTGTAAAAATCACAACTCCAGCGATGCTGATTACAAATGATAGTCCACTGCTTGCCATAAAGATATTGACAATACTTGCAATTATAATTCCTATAAGACCAATTATCAAGAAACTGCCCATTGAAGTTAGGTCTTTTTTGGTACTATATCCATAGATACTTGCACCAGCAAATGTTGCACTTGTGATAAAGAAAACCTGTGTCAAACTATACGCAGTGTATACCGCAAACAATGTGCTTAAACCTATGCCCATAACCATAGTAAAAGCATAGTAAAAGTTTTTAATTTTTGAAAGAGTCCAATTTTGTCCTGCAAAACTGTACCAAAAAATCATACCCAATGGTGCTAACATCACTATCCATGCCAACGGGCCTGTCATCAGTGTATAAATTAGTCCACTTGCATATGTTAAGTATGCAACAATACCACTTAATGCCAAACCTGCCGCAGTATGGTTATACATGTTTAACATAAAGTTTCTTAAACCCTGATCATAATCTTGATAGCTAGATGTAATTGTACTCATTATTATCTCCTTAAACTGGTCCTGTGATCGTCATTATACGTCTTATATCTACACCAGCATTTACACCACTATGCATGGTATTGTGCCAGGGAGTTATGTCAAACACATCACCTGCAGTGTAATTATGTACAACGTTCCACTCACCTATAAAAAGTGCATGTCCGATTTTATAATCACTGCAAGGTATCCACAAACGTTTTATAGATGCATCTTTGTTCAATTTAAATTTACGTTTTACACTACCGTATCCATCTGTGTGTGGTTCGGTGAAACTTGCTGGTGGATGTTCTAAAACTTTTATAAGCACCTCACCAGTGTAACCTTCTGAACTAAGAAAACCCGCAGGCAACCAATCGCGAAATGTGTCACTGCTATATACATAATGGGCACAATTATCTAGATTGTAATATTTTTCACCATCAGCAATTTGTTGTTTTAATGCTAGATGAGGTGCTGGTATTCGTTCGCAACCATCTTGTCTGTCAAGCCTATCATTAAACCATTGCCAATCGATGTCTAGGCTTCTATGCGGCTTTAACAAACTTCAACACCTCTAAAACCACGTTTGTCAATTGCTTCGCCGGTCACTGTAATAATTCTACGTGTTTCTACTCCGATGTTTCCTGCACTGTGGATTACATCGCCTGGTATTTCAAAAACATCTCCTGCTTTATAATCAGTCATTATAAAATCGTCACCAACACAAAGTATATGTCCAAACTTGTAATCTGTGCAAGGTATCCATAGTCTTTTTACTGGTCCGTCATCAGCAAGATCAAACGCCTCTTTGGTATTATGATAACCATCCAAATGTGGTTGTGTTATAATGCCAGGCTCGTGTTCAAGGACTTTAACAATAACACGACCATCCATGCCCACTGTGGGCCAAAAATCTTCCGGAAACATATCTACAAAGTTATCACTAACGTATTCAGTATAGATACTTGTACCATTATCAATATGTGCTTGATAATGATGATCATCAACCTTGTAGTTCATATTATATGTCTCCTGTTTGAGAGGAGCATTGTATACAGTTGGTTGTTTTACCACACCTTCTACTGCGTCTATTCTCTTGTTGAACTCAATCCAATCTATATCTAAATGTCCTATTTTTTTCATATTATTCCCCTTTAAAGTTATTTAACATCTTGTTGGCAAGATCTTGATCTCGCAATTTTTTTATTTCTTCTATATGTCTATTGTCTACACTTTCTTGTCTAGTCTTTGTACCTTTGAACCTTCCTTTTTCTACCAAGTCATCATAATCTAAACCTTGATGTTTCACTGTGGTTACATCTTCAAAACCATTTGGTATTAGTTCTTGTTGAGTGTAAAATTCTAAACTATCAATGTCAATGAACCAAGCAAACTTGCCTTGATTTGCAAAGTCAACAAATCCATTTCTACATTCAGGAAATATTTCTAAAAACTTTTTCATGCACTGTGTATATCTAAAAACAACTTCCCATCTATCTGATATTAAAAAACTACCTTTTTCAACTGGGTACCTGTCATGTTTTCCTAATTTAACATCAGCATTGGCTATGTCAGGTCGATTGATTACATAATTCAATTCGTCTTGGTCATAAAACTTAAAAAATGATAAAGTGTCTTCCAAATCAAAGTTTTTATTTTCTAATACATAAGATCTAAACAGTCTGCTTTCTTTTATCAAGGTCTTTACGTTTCCTGGGTGAGCCCAGTAGTAGATCAAGTTAAGTAAGCCTCCTCTATCGTTCATTGCACTATCTAAAAATGTAACATACCAACGTTTTTTGTAGTAAACTAACTGTGGCTTGTCTTTACCAATAATAAAACAACCATGAGGATTCATGTCTAGTTTTTTGTCTATATATCTTGGTGTTCCATAATCATAAGGAGTAGCACCATTATAAAAATTTTCGATCTGCAATGAGCTCATTGGCTCAATTATTGTGCCACATTGTGGGCGTTTAAAAAATGCATACTCATCTGACCAATGTGCAATTAGTTCATCTTCGTGTGGATATAAAAAGGTTTGTTTATCTATATGTTGAGAATATTTGTATAAACTTGGAAACGAATTTTCTCTGTATTCTTCATTGATACGACCATCAGTTTCATAACTAAAATGTGTAACAGTTTCATCTATTTGTATATTGTTGTTGATGAAATCCATTAGTATAGCATGACTGTCATATCCGCCGCTGTACAATAGTGCTACATGTTCGTATTCATGTTTTAAACGTTTTATAAAATCAACATTGTAATTGTAATTCATATCTAGAGATTTATCTTTAAGATTCTCTCTAAATTCTGCAATCAGTTCAGGAGCAGTAGAAAATGGTAACCAACAGTTAAATTCTTTTTCGTACCATCTAGCAACATATACATTACCTAGTCTTTTGCCATCAGGAGTTTCCCAATAGAACGGGTAATTCATCTTTCTTGCTTGGCGGTCACCCACCTCTACGAATTCTATTAACTTTTCTTTTGTCATTCCTGGCTTATTCTAAATGCAGAAATAGTATGACGAGAATTACCCGTCATACTATAAATTTTGTATTGATCAATAAGATCTATTGTAGTTTACCAGCTTTCCAGTTAGCAACTGTGTTTGCTTTAACTCCACCTGGCATCCAATCAGCAGCATCTTTCCACCAATCTTCTAAACCAAGACCTCTTTTTTCCAATTCAGCCGAAGTTGGAATAAAAGCCTGACCATAGTATTTTTTAAGGTCTGGATCGTTAGCCATCATGTCACCAATTACAACTTTAGCATCTGCTTTTTGAGCTTCGTTAAGTTTAATACCAAATACTACTGGAAATTCAACTAATCCACTTAGTCCCCAATTTGGGAAGATATCAGCAAATTTTGCAGTACCGTTAACACCACCTGTAGTAGCGAAACAGTTTAGATCTGGTGTATTAATTTCTCTTGCAGTGTAACCCAAGTACATTAGATCTGTATCACCTGCTAAGAAACCTTTTAGTGTATTTGAAGAACCGTTATATGCAACCTTCTTCCACTTGTTACCGAACTGCTTGCCTAAGTCTGCAAAGTCATCTGGTAGGTTGTTAAAAGTTGCAATTGTAACACGATCTTTTGCTTTGATCCATGCCATGATGTCTTTTAAGTCTGAACCAATATTGTCTGACTTACGTACACACATTGCATTTGATCTATAAAAGAAAGGCGTTACATAACTTACGTCTTCAGTAACTTCTGGTGCAATAAAGCACTTCTTGCTAACTACATCACTGATCCATGATGATCCAGATTTAAAGTAAAATCCTGGACGATCTGTTCCAGCAATATATTTCTTGTTCTTAAAGCAGTTTGCAGTATGAACAAGTTTACTGTCATAGCCTCTTTCTGTAAGAGCCTTCTGTAACATAACACCCTGTTTCCAGTTGTTACCTGTGTTAGAAGAAGCAACGATAACATCGAGGATCTTCTTTTCTGCCATTGCAGGACCAGAAACTCCTGCAAAAATTGTAAGTGCTACTAGTACAGCACTCAGTCTTGATAGTAAGGTCATTTATTTTTCTCCATAATTATGTCTAATGTTTAACCTATGTTTGCATTGTACAACATAACAGCATGTTGTCAACCTTTGTTTTGGTTTTTTTCTAACCAAAATGTAAATTATATAAAACGTTCGAACTCATTAACAGTTTATCCTGCAAGATAAATGCAATTAAAAGTATTAATGTTTCAGTTCTACGTAAAATATATCCTAGTGGCAACAACAATACCATTACAGTAAAGTGATACCACATGTCGTATTGTTGGAAACCGGTGTACAACACAAGCCCAACTAGTATAGCACCAGTAGCATATATCATGTGTAGCATGTTAAGTTTTTTAAGAACATTAACATATTTCACTGCTGGCCAACATAATACTACTGCTACCATGTTAATAAAGACAAACCAATAGGTAAGTCTTTCAAAAAAGTTTTGTTCAATACTAATACGCCAATTGATAACATAACTGTTCATTTCAATTAGACTTATTAATATTGTTTCACTAGGACTCATTGGAATACCAATCAGCATCAACGGCAACAACAATACCAGTGTACAACTGTTGTTGGCAGTCTCAGCACTTATGAGTGATTTCATGTGTCCGTCTTCACGATAACTACCTTCTTTTATAGCACGTTTCTTTTCAACTGCATAACTGAAGTTACTTGCGATACCTGTACCAATGTGCGGAACCAATCCAACAATGGCTCCAAATATACTACCACGTATACTGGCCCATTTGTTTTGCCACCAATGTTTAAAATGAACCATTGGCGAGCTATCGTCGAAGTAGTCTCTGTCGTTTTCATATTTGAAGTCTTTGAATTGTTCTACAGTGTTAAGCAATGTAGGAAACACATAAAGTGCCACTACCACTGGAAACAATGGCAAGCCTTCATATAAACTTGGAAAAGTGTCGTATGGAATAAAGCCTTCGCCGAAGATAAAGAACGGAACGTTGTGTTGTCCAATTAACCCCAATCCTGCTCCAAGTGCAAATACAACTGCATTCTCTTTCCAACTGCGTCCTAATAAGAATACCACACTACAGGTTGCAATCCACAGTATGCCAAACTGTATTTCTGCACTGTAAAAGTTCATTAGGCCATGGATAACAAATGGAAGCACTGCAAAGATCACACAAACGGAGATGAAAGATCCAAACACACTTCCAATTGCAGCTCCACTTATAGCAAAGTTGCCTTGTCCGCGTTCAAATAAACGTTTTCCTTCTCGCACTGCAGGTAAACTACTGGATTCTCCAGGTATACCAAATACCGTTGCAACCACACTGCCACTGAACTGTGACACACTTGCGAGTCCAAGATAAAATACTAACATTTGAAAAAGAGTTGATTCCATTAGGAATGGATAAAGCATGAACAACATAATTGTATTGCCAATGCCAGGAATTAAGCCTGCTAAAAAACCTGCAAGGATACCACCCATCACATGGATAAAATCTACCCATTCAAATGAGCCTACAATGTGTACAACGCCGTCTTCAATCATAACCAATCCTCGTTCAATAAAAATACTACTAACAATAACACAGATAATTTTGTGTTACAATTGTTAATTTTACCTTTATTGTGAATTCGACTAGTGAAATAGAGCTGGGCGTTCTTGTTAAGTAAAGGCGTTAGCCAGGCGTCCGTTTAATGCTCGCGTCATAGATGGCGCTGTCGATGTGGATATTTAGTGGTTGTGTTTATTGGGGTGTAATTTATATAGCTTGTTTTTTAGTTCGATAATACATCACCTGGTTGGTGTCTAAGCACTGAAACCTCATGCCATTGTTTGTTGGTGCTATGGTTTGAATGTCGTTAATAACACTTGGATTTTCTGTGAGATATTGAATGCATGCAGGTCTAGTTTTAAAACTATCCTGCATGAGTTGTACTCCAATTCTATCAGTGTTTGGAAATGAAATAAATGCTACAATAAACCATTCTAACAATTTATTTTGCTTCTTCTTTGGTAAGAGCTAGTTTATAACACACTCTTTTACCTTTTACACTATCTACAGTAATAGCGGGTAGTTCTTCGGTAACTGTCCTACACTCAGGTAATTCAAACCATTTGTAGCCTGCCTGTTTTTGTGCATCTACTGTTCGATTAAAATCTGCATTGTCAACAGAAAACAATAATGCTAGTACTAATAATGCCATTTTAGGTTCCTTTTAAATTATAATATTATTTATAGTAACATCGAGACCACAGAATGTCAACCTAATTGATTACAGTTACATCTCTATAGGTTGTTCCACCCCAATAGTTTTTGTGATAAAGATATGCTTCTTTGATTATGGCATTAATATTAGTATGCCAAAAACGTATAAAACGTTCACTGCGTGGGTAGTCAGGAAGTGTGTCATGTGTTTGCCAAACAAATTCATTTACCAGCTGCTGATAATCAGGCATGTAGTATATTACTTGTATAGTAACTAATTTGTCATTGGCAAATAGTTTCATACATGTATTTAGTGCCTTTTACCAGTGCTCAGGCCAGGCATACTGTCTGTTGAGTGTGTTGTATATCTGTTGTACCTTGTACTTGATTTCACTGCCACTGTTGATCTGCTTTAAGTTTTTCAACCAATCAACCAATTGAACAATTTCACGTTTGGTTCCGCTATGACTGGTTCTGCCTATGGTCAATGGTCTGCCTCTTTTGCTTGGAAAGCCATAGTCCCACAGAGTTTCTATTTGTGTGTACCTGTTTTTTATTCTTTCAAATTTGTTGTCTGTGTATTGAAAAAATCCTTGTTCACTTGGTAGGACCGCATAGTTTTCGTAACTTAAATTTAGTTCTAAACATTCAACGCCTTGATCACTTACTTCACTTCTCCAGTTACTACTAGTCCATTGATTATCGCTATTATCAAAACTTTTTAACTGTGCTTCAGTCATTATTTCATCTGCTATTACGGCGTCGTTACCAAGAAACTGTATTACTCTTGGTGTAATCAATACTGTAGGTATGGATAGTTCTTCTGCACGTGATAGTATTTCTTTTTGGTTTTGAACACTGTGTTCCTGAGCAGTTTTTTGTACCGTAAATTGTTGAAGTTGATAACCTGCACGTTCTTCTGCAAAGTTTCTATAATATCTACCGTTCTTGAGTTTGTGGGTAACTGTTGTATATAGACTAATATCTTTTGTTTCAAGATGCATGATCAATCCTTTTTATGTTTATTATAACACTAAAGTTTTTGATTGTCAACAAAAGTTATTGTTTAGCCACTGTTCTAGATCACCAGTGAGATTGGCCATCATTGCTTCTTGCGAACCAAAAAAGCTCAAACGTTTTTGTCCGTAGTAATATGGAAATTGGAGTTTACGATCTAGCCCAAGTATGATACGTTTGTTTTTTCGTGCAAAGTTTTCTGGAAGTACAAAATCCCAGTACTCGAATTTGAGATCTTTAACTATTTTAAAACCTGTGCTGGTAAGACGCATGCCACCATTTTCTCTGGTGTTGTACCACCATGAGTGTAGTGCAGTTTTATAGTCGATTGCACGTTCTGTACTTCCGTCATAGTGCAATGCCATAAAGGTTCGAGTAAGTTCTTCTTTCTTACTTCGCATCAGGATATACTTGTTCGCCTTTTGATAGCAATACAACACTAAATTTTTCACACTTGAATTGTGCATTTAGTTTTTTTGCTAGACTTATTGCATGTCCTGGGTTTGAGAAACTTACTTTTTTGTACTTAGGTCCAGGATACTGTACCAGCATGTTAGATGTCTTTAGGTTAATGGGCGAGCCTTCAAAGTACACTGCCCAAATACCATCACTAGCAAGAACCTGTTCTGTTTTGTAAGTTGCTTTGTCAGTAACTTCTACTAATATGGTTGGTTTTGGTCTACTCATTTCATTATCTCCACAGTTATTTACCATAAACTGCGTAGATAATATGGTTAAGTACTCAGTTAATTACCAAGTTCCGCCATCAACTTCAATAGTATTTAGATCTACTTCTTTTTTTACTGCGGAGAGAGTTTCTATGTCTAGAAGTAATTTTGTTATATCGCCATGCAAGTTCTTTGCATCCTGCATTGACCAAACAAAATCCTTTGCACCAATTTGATCACACTGTGCAACTCTGTCAATAAACTTTCTAATGTAGAGTCCGCTCATTTATAGACAAAACCGTCTGGTGCTCTGGCAGGACCCATGTAACCATAACGTTCTAACAATATAAGTTTTGGACAAAAGTGCATTTTTACTTTTTTTCCAATTTTTATCTTATAATAACCAGCAGCATACCAACTGCGTGATTTCTTTTCTTTGGTGTAAACTGGCAAACGTGTGTGTATATTGTAAACACCATTGAATGGTTTGCAATCTGTAGGGAAACCATTTACTTGATTTTCAGGATGTTTGATACGTTCACGATCATCTTCAAATGAAATCTTTGTAATATCACGTAAACTTTTTATAGTTTTAAAACGAGCATTACCTTGCTGAGTTGTTACAAAGTATCCGTTGTTGTCTTTCTCAACAGATCCAATTTTTTTCTCATTTTGTTTTAAGACCCAGAACTTGCCGTTTACAATAGGTCTTGCAATTGTTTCACTCATTACTTTAACACTCCTTGATATGTTTGATTCAACCAACGACCATACTGTTCGGCATTTTCGCTTAGTCGATTCAACTCGTATTTACCACAAAATTTAAGGAACTTAGAACCAACCTGTCCTACATCCTTGTTTGTGATTTGTTCTCTAATAAAATCGTCAAGTCTTTGTTTTATTTCTTCAGGTTGTGCAGTTAAATCAATTAACTGTCGGTTTCGATTGTAATCATCTAATACTCTGTGTTCTTTGCCTTCATGATCCGTCCAACGTTGTAGCATCATGTTGTTCCAAGAATAGCCTTTGCTGGATCTATCTTCAAATGCTTCTATTAGTCCAACTTTGTTTTTAGTACCTTTTTTACGTACACCAGGAAATGCACTAAACACATTGTCACTACTATCGCCTCTCATGCACTTTTCAAACAATAACCATTCAGGATTGGGAACTTCTTTGGGCAGTTTTGTTTTCTTATCTATCACTGGTTTGCCTTTTGCATCAAATATGCCTTCTACGGTGATTAACTGATCAGTAATTCCATTGAACTGACTTACATTATTTGCCAACAGTTGATAAAAGTCACTGTCTGAACTGATAATAACATGCTCATCTGTAGGATGTAGATGTATCCAACGTGCTATAAGATCATCAGCTTCTGCATCACCATCTCGTAATACACTACAATTGGTTTTTTCACGTAGGTATTGATTGAAGTCGTCAAATGTATCCCAGAACAATTTTTCTTCTTCTTGCTCACGTTCTGTTAGTGCAGCTCTTGCTTCACTGCGATTGGCCTTGTATGGCTTGTAGTAATCTTTACGCCAACTACGACCTTCTAAACAAAACACCACATGATCAGTGTCAAACTTTTTTGCTACTTTGTTGATAGCGGCCATGCTGATATGCAGTGCATATCCAACTTTTTCCCATGGATCACTTGCACGAAATGCAACGTGTCTTGCACGGAAAAACATGTTAGCAGTGTCGATTAATAGGTACTTCATACGATTCCTTTTGTATATAATGTACTAATTATAACACTAAATTAGTTTATTGTCAACTAGATACTTTGTGAGATATTGTGTCCATGCTTTATAACCATCTGCATAAAAGTGTCCTTGAGAATCTTGTTTATACCCTAAATTGCAAACATATTCCATCAGATGCGAGTTGGGTAATAACCAGTTACTTAAATTTACTTGTGTGCATAGTTTTTGTAATTCAATAAATTCTGGAGTAGTATTACTGGGTTTTACTATATCTGTGTTTGTTTTCCTATTGTGCCTTGCTAAATCAGTTAACTGCATTGCAGAGAATTTCCCTTCAATAAAATCTGAAATCATAGGCGGGGTAAAAGCATTAAAAAATGTATATCCAATGTTTTTTGATTCAAAATAATCTTGTAAAAATAAAACATTGTAAATCCAATTTCTATAATTTATATATTCATTGAACATGTTGTGAATCCAAAACCTGTGAACCTTTTTTAAATTTCCGGGATCTGGCCCGTTTTCTTGTTCAATTCCGGTTGCTGCAGTACGACAATACATGCCTAGTTCGTGATGTAATTCATTTCTAGTATGAGAGGTCCATCCTATTATAACATATTCAGGAGGTTCATTGTTAACTAACCATTCTTTTGTGGTCCTAAAAATCCTATCATTTGATGCACCACCTAGTGCCAAATTAACAACTTTCTGATTAAGTGAAACTGACAATTGCGAAGGCCAATTGTCGTTTATATTGTCAAGATCGTGTCCGTTAGTGAAACTACAGCCGTTTATTAAAATCATAATTACACCAGTTTGTTGTCAACTATATACTTTGTAAGATATTGTGCCCATACTCTATGTCCATCTGGACCATAATGATAGCTGATTGGACTTACAGTTTCACATTTCTGCGATATAAGTGCATCATAGGTACGGTTTGGATCATAAGGACCAATATAACTTACGCCCCAATCTTTTTGTATTTCTATTTTGCTAAAGTCATTGTTGCCGTTGAAGAAGATGTGTTTTGCACCAAGAGATTCGAGTTCTTGATGAAAGTTCCATATTTCTTCATGTGCATCTCTGGTTTTTTGTTGCCAATTGATATTTGCAACATATTCTTTGTATTGGTCTTGATGGCTAGTAGGAACATTATCAGTGCCACTTGCATTTATTTGATATAGTACACCGTCAATCAACCATTCTTCACGTTCCCAGGTACTCCATTGTATAATATACAAGGTTCTGTAAATATCTTTTTCTTGGTGCTTGATCCAGTTTCGTGTTGTTCTAATTATTCTTGAGTTAGAGCTTGCACTTTCGGCTTCGCATTTGAAACCGCAGTTTAATCTATTGCTTAGTAGTTTACCCCAGGAAACTGCAAGATTATCAGGATGAGGAACACGGCCCATCATCCAATATTGTGGATCATCTTCTGCGAAGGCATGATTATTTACACATTCAGCGGCAGCAGTATGCGAATCACCGTTGGTATATAAGATCATTTTACTTCAGTGTATCCGTTGCCAAGATCTCTAGATTGTGTATAACGTACATCCGGATCAGCTTGTGCTTGCTCGTATGTTTCTAGTGCAACGTTTCTACAAACATTCTGAAACCATCTATCTATTATTACATGTTCTTCTTCATTTGGTTTCTGCTGATAGCCAGCACGAACAAGATTTGCAATAAATTTTTCGTTCCAGTCTAGTTCAAATGCACCATTGTTTATATCTTGTGGATCAACATCCATGCTTAGTATAGACACATATGGTTCACCTTTAGCAGTTGCAATTTCTTTCGGCGATTTCTTCTTTGATCTTGGTTTGGTTTTTTCTGTTTCAATTTTTTCTTTTTTTAAAAATTTTTTAATTTTATCAATCATATGCACTTCAAAGTCCTTTGTCACGTAGTTTATCCAGATCAATTGGTGCTTTCATAGCACGTTCAAGTGGTGTATCAGGTACCCCAGGCGTTGCCGAAGAGGCTGATATGTAGTCTGGGTGTGAACCGCCATCCTTTTTCCATACAGATGTTTGCGACTTCTTGGACATTAAGATTGTATTCTTCTGATCTACCACCCAACGGCATGAGATAGACAGGACATTCAATGCCTGCTTTGCGATATTCTGCAACAGCTCTGCCAGCTTCGTCAATGTCAGTACGATCAGCAACCACAAACTTGAGATACATGTCACTGCCGTCCACATCACGATAATCACAAGCCACTTCAGGCTTAATAGCAGTCTCCCAAGGTTCTCCTGAAACTGAGAGCTTTGGGGAACAACTCCAAGTAACCTCAAACCTCTCCTGATTGGTGAGATAATTTTTAAAGTCTCTATGAAGCATTTGCGTCGTATTTGTTTCAAAAGTAACATTTTTCAAGTCCTTCATTTTTGGATGTTCAAATAATTCAACATACAATCTTTGCCAAGCAAGTAGTGGCTCACCACCTGTCATTATCAAGTGTACGTCTTGCCCATTATCCATTGTCCACTTGCCTTCTGGCAGTAAACTGATTAAATGTTCAACCACTTCATCAACTGTACGTAGCATGTTGAAGTGTTTGAACTCAGGATAGATACTAGCATATGTATCACATCCTGTGTGTATTATCGGCAAGTCGTTAAACTCTTTTGTATTTTTATGTATGCCTCTATCCAGCAAACCTTGTACTTCTTGGTTGTGTATTATGCCTTGTTTTTGTTTTTCATCTCGCATTGGTTCTGATCTATTTAAACCAAAGTTCATACATCTAAAGTTACAACCAAATGTACGTAGGAACACACTGGGTACTCCTACAAATTTGCCTTCACCTTGTACTGAATAAAATGCTTCACTGTATCGCAATTTTGCTTGTTTGTTGGTGACAACTGTTTGTTCTTTTACTACCATATTCCTAATGTCCTTCCGTTACCCATTATTATAGCACAACATGTAACAATATGCAAGACTATCCAAAAGGTTCTCATTGCTAATGCAATACGTACATTTTGTTGTGT
>Ga0208899_1000927_pt1 | contig 21404 bp, 11 predicted proteins | sample VirMetDEL_Nov_24_FD_184518 | JGI IMG/M metagenome (GOLD analysis project Ga0208899, IMG submission 184518) | Aqueous microbial communities from the Delaware River and Bay under freshwater to marine salinity gradient to study organic matter... | ecosystem: Environmental > Aquatic > Marine >... | reverse complement strand
ATAATGTTTAAAGCAATAGTGCTGATCTGTGTGCTTACAGGCCCACAAAAAGGAGTGTGTCTTGAAGCCCATGATGAGTGGGGTCCGTATCAAACACAAACAGAATGTAAAGCACGCATAGAAGAAATGATTACAAATTTAAAAACAGTACCTAGTGGGCTTGTTCCAGTAGGTAGTAAATGTGTTAATCAACAAGGAGAGGGCGTATGATACAAGCATTAATTGGACCAGTAACAACGTTACTAGATAAGTTTATTGAAGACAAAGATCAAAAGGCAGCACTTGCTCATGATCTTGCAACGATGGCAGAGAAACACGCACATGAGCTTTCAAAAGGTCAACTTGAAATTAACAAAGCTGAAGCGGCGCATAGAAATATTTTCGTGGCTGGTTGGCGTCCATTTATTGGTTGGACTTGCGGTATTGCTTTATTTTGGCATTTCGTGGGTCTCCCGATTACAATGTTTATCATAGCAGCATTTGACTTAACTCTACCTATTCTTCCTGCTTTTGAAATGGAAACACTTATGACAGTGCTTATGGGTATGCTTGGCCTTGGTGGTCTTAGAACCTTTGAAAAGTTTAAAGGCATTACAAAATGAATATAGATAAACTCAGAGAAGAGCTTAAAGTAGATGAAGGGGTTAAGTATGAAGTATACCTTGATCATCTTGGCTTGCCTACTTTTGGTATTGGACATTTGGTTACTAAATCAGATCCGGAGTATGGATGCGAAGTTGGAACTTCTGTATCAGAAGAAAGAGTCAACGAATGTTTCGAGTCAGACGTCAAACAGGTATTGCTTGACTGCAAAACCCTCTATTCCGACTTTGATGGTCTGCCCGAAGAAGTACAATTAATTATTGCTAATATGATGTTTAATATGGGTTTACCTAGACTGAGTAAATTCAAAGGCATGAAAGCAGGAGTAAATAACCGCGACTGGAATAAAGCAGCAGATGAAATGGTTGATAGCCGTTGGTATAGGCAAGTAACTAACAGAGCAGATCGACTTGTTAACCGCATGAGAAGTATATAAAACGCCCTTATACGGGGAGAAACGTTCACTATATATTAAGAGGTTAACAATGAGAAACACGACTTATAAAGGCCCATCGATGCCTATCTCAGAAGAAATCGATCAAATGAAATACCGACTACAAGATGAAACATTTGATGGTAAGATTAAACGCATTGCAAAAGCACTGTGCGATGGTATTGAGCATCAGTACGAGCTAGAAGACATTCTAGGTAATATGCGTTTCCTTCCTGCTGGTCGTGTACAAAATGCTATGGGTAGTCCTCGGATTACTACTGCTTATAATTGCTTTGTCAGTGGTCAGATTGATGACTCAATGAATAGTATTATGGAAAGAGCTTGTAATGCAGCAGAGACTATGCGCAGAGGAGGCGGCATTGGTTATGACTTTAGTCGTATTCGTCCTCGTGGCGATCTAATTAAATCTCTTGATAGCAAGTCTAGCGGTCCAGTATCTTTTATGGGAATCTTTGATTCTGTTTGCCAAACCATTGCCTCATCAGGTCATCGCAGAGGAGCCCAAATGGGTGTACTTCGGATTGATCATCCTGACATCCTTGATTTTATTCGCGCCAAGCGCAATAGTGATAAGCTTACTGGGTTTAATATTTCTGTAGGTATCACTGACGAGTTCATGGAAGCACTTGAAAAAGGAGAAAACTACACTCTTTATTTTGAAGGTCAGGAACGGGGTACTCTCTCAGCACAAGAAGTGTGGGATGAAGTAATGGATTCTACTTGGGACTGGGCAGAACCTGGGGTACTTTTTATCGATCGAATTAATGAGATGAACAACCTCTATTATTGTGAAACAATTGAAGCAACTAATCCTTGTGGTGAACAACCACTTCCTCCTTTTGGAGCATGTCTACTTGGTTCATTTAACCTTACTAAATATGTAAATGAAGTTAATGGATTTGATTATCCTCAGTTTGAAGAAGATATCAGGCATGTTGTACGAGCAATGGATAATGTTATTGATCGTACTATTTATCCGCTTAAGGAGCAAGAAGATGAAGCAAAAAACAAAAGACGAATGGGACTGGGAGTCACAGGACTTGCAAATGCTGGCGAGTTACTGGGATACGAGTATTCTTCAGACGATTTCCTTGCTTGGATGGCTACCGTCTTCCAAACACTGCGCGACGAAACTTACAGAACTTCAGCAAACCTTGCAGCAGAAAAGGGAACATTCCCACTCTATAATGAAAAATACTTAGAAGGAAAGTTTATTAAAACTTTGAGCGAGGACGTTCAACGGCTTATTAAACAACACGGTATTCGTAATAGTCACTTGACTTCTATTGCACCAACAGGAACAATTAGCCTGTGTGCAGATAATGTCAGCGGTGGCATTGAGCCTGTGTTTAGCCATTATTATGATCGGACAATTCAAACATTTGAAGGTCCAAAGGTTGAACGTGTAAGCGACTATGCCTATTCAAAAGGTGTAACAGGAAAAACAGCCAACGAAACTAGTGTTCAAGATCATCTCAAAGTACTTTTGATGGCACAGTCTTACATTGATTCAGCTTGTTCTAAAACTTGCAACGTAGGAGATGATGTTACATATGATGAGTTCAAACAAGTCTATGTTGATGCCTGGAAAGGCGGGGCGAAGGGATGCACAACGTTTAGACTTAGTGGTAAAAGATACGGAATCCTCAACGAAACCGTGGAAGAAGAAACGGAGATACCTAGCGAGACTCAGGAGATGGTTGAAACGGAAGGAAAGGCAGAGGCTTGCTTCTTCGACCCGACAACTGGCCAGAAAGAATGCGCTTAATATGTAACTAAATAAGTCAAGATTGTCCTATTAATAAATGGAGAAAATTATAATGGCAGATATTCAAACTAATCCAATAGTTAATCTATCAGAACATGGATTAATCATTGATACTGCACCTTCTTCAATTCCACAAAATGCTTTTAGCGATGGTCGGAATGTTAGATTTGCTAATGGTGCTGTTAATAAAATGGAAGGTGAAGTACTTCTTAACAGCATTGTTGCAGATTCAAATCTTGATACAATTTATACAGGAACAGGAAATAAACTTGGTGCTGCTAAATATATTGCATATTGGCCTAACCCAAACTTAGGTAGTTTGTATGGTTATTATGTGTATGTAATGGAAGTCCTTAATAGTAATGACATTCCGTTAGCGCACCGAGTTTATTTACAAGACCAAGAAGGAAATAGAAAAGACCTTACGCCTAACATTACTAATTCAGGAGGATACTCTGGATTTGATGTAGGTGGTTCATGGCAACACACCTTATTTTCTGGTGGATTTGCTATTATCCTAAACAATGGAATTCAAAAGCCGCAATATGTACTTGATAAAACAACTACATTTAATGTAAACAACATTGATCACTTCCATGAATTACCTGGATGGGATAGTTATAATGTTGAACAACAAGTTCACAAAGATACTTATGCACAAGGTAATAGTATAGTATTTGATCTTGGACAAAAAGTAGACTTTGTAAACAATAAAATTTTAGTTGAAGGCACCAATATTAAGACAGTTAAAGTAGGTAGTCCTGCTGGAACAGGTACTCCTAATGCCGCTGATTTTGTTCCTGGAGACTTACCCTCTACAATACCATCAGTTACAGGTAATCAGTTTGAAATCTATACAGATACTTCAACAAACACTACTGTAGTTGTAATAGGTGGATTAGCTATTGGTGATGAAGTAATTATTACTATCGAGTCTAGAAATCCTGTAGAAGTTAGATGCGGAGTTATTCGTTCGTTTGGAGAACTTCTTGTTGCAGGTGATTTAACTGAAATTGATGAAGTAAATGGAAACACTATTAGACGTCTTGCAGGTGTTGTAAGAACTTCTGATGTAGCAATTCCAGGAGCAATTCCAAACAATTGGAATCCTTATGCGGCTGGGGTAAGTACAGCTGATGAATTTACTCTGTCTGAAACAAATATTATTAAAGATATGGTTTCGCTTCAGGGTAACATGTATATGTATACTAATGATTCTATTCATGTTATGAAACTTACAGGCAATTCTGATGCTCCGGTAACTTTTGCTCCTGTAACGGATAGCTATGGTGCATTGACTACTGATTCAGTGCTTGAATATGACGGTAAACACTTTGTTATTGGAAGCAGTGATATTTATTTGTTTCCAGGACACCCTGCTAATATTCAATCAGTGTCTGATAATAGAGTAAGAGAATATTTCTTTGAAAACTTAAGTCCTCTACATGAAGAAAAGTTATTTACTATTCTTAATTTTGCTCAAGATGAAATATGGATTTGTTTTCCAACAATTAATTCTATTTCAGGTGAATGTGATGAAGCATTAATTTGGAATTACAGAGATAATACCTGGACTAAGCGTGATTTAAATGATGTTATTTCAGGTGATATCGCGCCTGTACGCGGTGGTGGTATTCCTACAGCTGAAATTACCCCTGCTGGAACAGAGTCAGGTAATGATACAGCAATGAATTTAGGCCGTCAAGAAGTACAAACCTTAACGGTAACAGGTAAAATTCGTACGCCGCATACTGGTGTTCCTCAAATTCAAAGAACAACAATTCCCACAGTACCGTCTTATAGTGCTGCAGGATATGAACAAATTGAAGTTACAGTATCTGGTGATGCTGGTGAAGACACTGTTGCTGCACAGCACACAATTACTTTTCCAAATACTACTTTGTTTACTCGCTCTACTACAATTAGTGGTGGTTTTCAGGTAGCATGGACACAGACAAATAATAGTAATGCATCTACAGTTACTATTCCTGCATCCGCTTTGTTTCCTATTAATGATGGACAAACAAAAACAGGAACTCAAACAGCAACAGCATTAGCAGATTACATTAATGCTATTACTGCGGGTACAGACCCTATTGCAAATTATACAGCTACTGCAAGCGGTACTACAGTTAATTTAGTGTCTGATGTAGTAGGTGTTCGTTCAATTAGTAATATTTCGGCAACATCGTACACAGGTACAACTACTTCAGCTAGTGGTACTGGAAGTAATAACGGAGTATCTGTTACTTATCAGCATGTTAATCTTGGTTCTACAGGACAGTTTACAGTTCCTGGAACAGGTGGTACATCTGCAATTCCTTATTACCAAAGCAATAATTGGTCAACTTGGAATAATACGAGTAATTCGGATACTAACGGACATACCTTTCCAAGTAGCCCTGATAACATTAATGGACTACAGGCTTTCTTAGGTGGTTGGACTTCTGCAGGAGCAGGTGGGCCAGATGGTAATGATCTAAATGCTACTTATACTGTTACTAGACAAGGTAATCTTTACTTTATTTTGACAGGTTCTGGTGCAGGTGGTGCAGATAATAATCATGGTGGTGGTGCTGCATCAGCGGCAAGAGGAACAATATCAGCACAAGTGGGTGATACTATTAGTGTGACTGCTGCGGCTGCCAATCGCCTTGATCTTTACGGAGATACAGGACCATCAGGTAGAGCATCTAGGATTAGATGGTATCGTGGAGCTACATTACTTGCAGATATTATTGCTCCAGGGGGTAAAGCAGGTAATAACTCAACTCCTGCAGGTCAAGCAGATCAAGTAACACCTACTAATGCGCCTTCTGGTGTAAGTAATTATGTCAAATTTAGAGGAGAAGGTTCTACTAGTTCTGTATTGTCGGGCGAAACTGCACTTAGTGGAAACCAAAATGGTGGTAGAGGTTACTTTACTTTAAATGGCGGTGGTTCACAGTATGCAGGTCGTTATGCTCAAAGTTCATTAAGGTGGATACCAAGCAATAGATCATGGGGTGATGGTACACAAGGTAGTTGGAATACATGGAATTCAATTCCTCCAGGAGCTGTTTTTCTTTGGCAAGATCCTATTCGTACAGATTATACAATTACTAATAATCGTACTGAAAGTACACATCCTCTTCAAACAGAGATCTTTAACTTACACTTAAATGCTGCTGGTTCAAGTACTTCGCAAGACGTTGCTTCTTTGTCTTCTGGTCAAAGCGCAACCGCTAGCTTTAATGGTGTATATACAGACACTAGCTGGACAGGCTCTATTATTGCCACAACTACGCAGTCAATTAACACTACAGTTGCTGATCCCAATGGTGGAACTATTGCAGGTTCTACAATTGAAATTGATAGAGTAGATAGCTCTGCAACTTATAATAAAAGTATTACTTACACTGACCTTCAAGGTAACGGCGGTTCACCTTCAGTTGGATATCGTATTATTAATGCAGGAAGCTTTAGTTTTCAATGGCATAATAGAACATTAGCAGGTGATCAAAACGGTTGGGGTACTTCTCTTGTTCGGGAAACAGATGAACAAGTTCAATTTGTTAGAACAGCAGATGTATATGCTGGAGAATTAAATTGGCGTTGGACTGCAGGATATAATGGTTATACTCAAGAACCGTTTTATTTTACTATTAAAGTAACAGGTAGACATCGCACTACGTCTAGTGGTTCTTTCCTTACAGGAACACATTACTATACTTTAACTATTACCAGAGATAATCAAAGTAATGGTCAAGCAAAAGCAAGTAGACATAGTGGAGATCCTGGAAATCCGAATAATACAAGTGTAGCTAGTGGATCAAGTGTTGTAGAGTCAAATATTGCTAGACTTTATGATATGACAGATTGTGATGTTGAGTTTTATTACAACTCATATCAGCCTGGAACTTCCTCTGCATCATTTGGATTTACTTGGGACGGCAATGCTGAAGGTATTGGTTATGACTATCGGGCTAGGAAATCTACTAACAGTGGTCCTGCATCTACAACAGTTCCTTCTGCTTTAACATTAACCACTAGCTATCAAAACTTAGCGGTTAATCAGCAAGCATCTAGTATTAACGTACAAGGCGTATATACTGTTGCTAACGGTACAAGTTCAGGTGTTACTGCAACATCGGCTAATACAGCAACAGGAATAGGTTATTATGGTATTTCTGCAGCAAACAGCCCTGCTATTTCACCTAATATTTCGCAAGCAGCTACTGCTAATGTTCCGGCAATTGATATTGACTTATCAGCATTCCCAACGGATATTACAGCTGAGTCAGACTTTAGTGATCACATTGTAAATGAACTTCAAACTTATACAGAGTTTGGTGGTCGTGATCCAGCAGTACCAAATCAAACACAGCCTATTGGTGCATACTATTATGTAACAAAGCAATCAGGGGCAAACCCATTGCTTATTACTCGTGTTCCAATTCAAGCTGGTGCAATTAGAACTATTTCAGCTTCGTTTACAGGAACATCCACAGGTCAAAATGACTATACAGGTGTTTCACAAGCATCAACAAGTGGATCTGGTACAGGAGCAACGTTTGATGTATCTACAGATGGCCAAGGTGCATACCTTGTTACATTTGCTGATGCAGATAAAACAAATAGTCCAGGTAGTGGTTATGCAGTAAATGATACAATTACTATTTCAGGTGCTTCGTTAGGTGGTACAACACCAGCTAATGATTTAATTTTGACTGTAACAGACGTAGTTGCAGGTTCAACAAACGATGGTTCTCTTTCATTCAGCTTCTTTACTATTAATGGTGGGGTTAAATATGCAGAACAAACGTTTGGTGGTAATGTATCAGCTAATCTTTCGGTTGTACAATCTGGTGGTGGAGGCAGCGTAACTGCACCTATTGTTAGATTATCTTACGATGGGTCTAATGTAGATACTATTTTATTTGGAACAAATACTGAAACAACAATTGCTTCTAAAATTGCTCTTGCACTTCAAAACACTGCAGCATTTACTGCAAGTAGTAATGGAGCGCAAATTACAGCAACTAGAACGAGTAAAGGACCAACAACTAATTTGGTTTCTTTAACTGTTATTTCAGATCCAAGTAGTGTATTACCTTCGGGGTTTGGAGGCGCATTTACTGAGTTACAACCTGGACAAAACTCAAGTACAGGAAATGCAGTAGTAAATATTTCATTACCTGCAAGTCAGTTTTTGCCAGCTCAAACAGTTGATGTTGCAATGACAGGTACTACAGATACTGAGTTATCTTCTTCTGATATAGCTACTTTAATTAGAGCAGCCTCGTTTACAGGTTGGACTACAGGTGGTACAGGATCAACAGTTACTTTTACAACTGTAGATAACTATTCTGTTAATCGTCAAGATAACGGACTAGGAACAGGTACTGTACAAAGTTACTTGTATAATGCAACAGCTGATGACAGTAATGGTTTGTTCAGAGTATACTTAGATCCGATAACCACTATTGATGCAGTTGAAACTACTGCAGGAGTTACTATTCGTTATTCAGAACCTACTGTTTATCGAGTAAATTACTCTAATGGTGACTTCCAAGACTTTGTCTTTGGTGGCACATACAATGGTGCGCTAGCTGAGAATGTGGCTTTTGTTACTGATATTTATAACGGTGGAACAAGTTCAACAACTTATACACCAACACAAATATCTACAGAGTTCTTTAATAGTATTAAAAGTTATGCGGGTCAAAGACTAGATGTAACTAGAAATGTTGTTACCGAGCTTGTAAAAGCAATTCCTGTTCAATACAGTCAAAATGGGCTTTGGATATCTTCAATCTCATTGTTACAGCGTGGTACTATTGCACCTGCAGTCTTAGCAGTAACTATTCCAGTATCTAGTGTAGATGCAACTATAACAGAGACAATTGATTTTGTTAGTACGTTTAATCCTGATAGGCCGTGGCCAATTGATCAGGTAAAGAAAGGAAGACAATATCCTATCTTTATTCAAACTACTAATAATGCGGATGGTACGGTTAATAATAGCCGTATTCGTGCTGCAGATATTGGCTTTGCGTTTGGAGCAGACCCCTACAATAGTGTTGCAGGTTCGCCTTATGTGTCTTATGTTGAAAAACGAGATCTTGCTATATCTCCTGAGTTTAACACAGAAGAAGTAAGTACGATGGCATTATGGGCAGACGGTGGAACTAGGCAAGTACTTGGTGGACCATTATCTAGAGCAACAATTAATGTTCGCATGAGTGGTTCTAATAATACTGCAAAGTTAGTAGACTTGTTGTCTGGAGCAGATGTAACAAATCAATATGTAATTGGCGATGATTATAAAATCGATATGCGAGTTACAGGAAGATTTGGTAACTTTAGAATTGATGATGGTGAGTTTGATCCTGAAGGAAACGAAGTAGATCCTACACAAGGTGATAACATTAGGGCATGGAATGTTTCTAGTTATCAATTCGATATTGGTCAAGGAGGAACTAGATAATGCCTCTTAATAAACCACCAGTATCAGAAGATACTACGACTTCTGCTTGGCAATTTGAAAGCACTGATAAAATAAATGAGACGGAGCAGCGTTTAAATACGTTGCTTCGTGCAATTAAAGAAGCAACTAATCTTGCAGCCTTACAGGAGAAGATTAAAAAGCTATGATTAAACTAATCGAGGACAATGATATGTATGAGTGTGTACAACTCATGCAGAAATCTACACAAGATAATAACTATCAACCTTATGATAGAAATGAAAGGGTTTGGATGCAGCATTTAGCTCGTCACATCGAAGAGCAAGCAGCAAACAACCCTTTGTATCTTGCAATTGGCGATTATGCAAGCGATGAGTCTCTTCGGGGATTCATGCTTGCATCTGCCTATAATAATTTTTATACTAAAGAATACGTTATGGATGTTAAAGATTGTATTGTCAATCATGACTACAATAACGCATTTACCGTAACTCGGTTATTCAATTATATGATCGATCACGTTCAAAGGCATGGTGGCATACATTGGCGTGCTGATAGTATCCGTGCTGGAGACAAAGCCCTTGAGTACACTGAGTTCTTAGCTAAGAAATATAATGCAACTCCTTTTCATGGTGTACATGGCAGAGTTGACAGGAGGTAAATATGAGTTCAGGTGGAGGTGGTGGCACAACCACAGCGAGTTCGGGAATAGATCCTGAATTTAAACCCTATTTAAAAGAAGTATTATCGGATGTAACTAGTCGTTACAAAGCAGATGTTGCGGGTGGACCTGATGCAATTGTCGCAGCAATGGATCCTCGACAAACAGCTGCTATTGGTGCTCAAACAGGTTTAGGCGAACAAATGATTTCTGGTTCTGGTATTTTTGATACTGAAGCAGCAACACAACGTTCATTAGAAAATCTTCGTGGAAAACAGCTTGCAGGAATGGGACCTACAATTAGTTCGGCTCGTGCGCAACGAGCAGCAGATGCGGCATTGGCTGATAAAGCAATGGAGTTTGCTAAAGATAAGCAATCTACCGCGTTACAAGGTGTACAAACATTAGGATCAGCTGGTACTACATTACAACAGTATGAACAGTCAAGACTAGATGCGCCTCATACTAGCGCACAACGTTATTTTGGTTATCTTGGAAGCGCACCTCAACAAACCACTCAAACAACTAGTGGTGGAGGGAAGTAATGATTGAGTTAGCTAAATTACAAGAACAAAGACAAATGCAGATGCCACAATATAGGGCAAATCTTGCTAATATTAAACCAGAACCTAACTACATTGACAAAATGAAACAGGGAATTGCAGAGCGAGCAGTTACAGGATTAGTAAATAAAGGCGAAGAATTTGCTACGCCTTATATTGATGCTGGAATGGAAAAAGTAGCTAATGCTTTATCTCCTGCAGCAGCAAATGTATCTGCACCTACTGCTGAGGGGTTAATTGCACAAGGTGTAGACCGTGGTTTAGCAGAAGCAGCAGTTTCGCAAGGTGCATCAGGTGCAGCAACTAGCGGATTAATGTCAGGTATTGGAACTGCGATGCCTTATATTGGAGCAGGTTTGCTTGCAGGAAAGGCATTAGGTTTCTTTAATCGTGGTGGCCCTGTTATGGCTGGTCCCCTTGCAAGTGTAAAATATAAAACAGATGGCGGCAAAATCAAAGAGCAAGTTGAATTGAGATACAAAGCACCGTTAGGAGGTTAATATGGCTACAATACCTTATCAACCTTCTTTTTCTATTCAACCTAAACATGGCTTTAGGTATTCCTCACAGCCACAAGTTCCAGCAGTAGCACCTGTAACAGCACCTCAAGCACCGCCTAAGGTTGGTGTAGATGGAAGTGAAGCGGCTGCTCCTGCAACAATGGGCGCACAAGAAAGCTATGGTGATGATCCTTTTGGTGATGTAGATTTTTCTGTAAATAAAACAGGTGTAGCACAGACATTAGGCTATCAACAACCAAAAAGCAATATTGCACAAGGTATAGGCACAGTATTAGGTGCAGCTACTGGAATTCCTTTTATTGGAGGCTTTGCAGAAAAAGCTTCAGAATCATTAGACCAGTCAGGCAAGCCAGCATATGGAACAGAAGGTACTTATGATGCTCAAGGAAATATTTTCGGTAGTGAAGGACGAGCTTATGATCCTGTAACAGGAGCACCTGCAGCTTCTTATAAAGATAAGGGTAGCATGTTTAATACTGTTGGAGAGGGATACTCTAAGCTTCGTGAGGAAGGAGAAAGCCCTATCAGTTCTGCGTTAGGCAGCTATGATAATTCTATTTATAATATAAGTAGAGTAGATCGTATGAAAGGAATTACACCTTCAAGCAAAGCAGGTCTACGAAGTACTGCTTCTTTACTAAGAGATAATACAATTAATGAAGCATATGGAGATGACTTTCAAAAAATTACTCCTGAAATGCTTGGCTTTAATCCAATGGAAAGAGATTACGGTATTCCTGAAACAGGTCTTACAGGTAAGATTGGAGCGGATAAAGGTGATGTATTTATTTCTGGAGACAGTTATCAACCGTATATTGTTTCAGATACAGGGTCTTTAGAGGGCCAATCTGGTACTCTAGTTCAAACAACTAATCCATTATCCGGAGAGTCAGTTTCTTTATTGACTAAACAAGATGATGGTGGTTATTCGACTAAAGGCTCCAATGAAGTTATTAAGAGTGAAATAGCAAAAGAGTATCATCCTGCATATGGATATACTGATGCTGCTAAAATGAAATCAAACGACGATAATAGTAGTAGTGGAGGCAAATAATGCAAATTAAAAGCTTTATGCAAAAAGATCGCTATGGCAATGAGATTGCTGTAGAGTTCGCTGAAGTGCCTCCTATGATGACCCCTAAATATGATCATCCTGGAGACCCTAAAGGCACAGATACAGTTCCAGCATGGTTAACTCCTGGAGAATATGTTATTAATGCAGAAGCTACTCGCAAGTATGAACCTCTTCTCGAAGAAATAAATGAAGAAGGAAAGGAAATGCAAGCGGCTCAAGGCGGTAGTATTCCTAGTTATGTGTTTAGTGGTGGTATGATAAATAACTTATCTTCTTTATATCGTGCAGAAGGTGGTAGCACACCTAGCTGGCTAACGGATGAGTTGTTAGATAGCATTATGCAAGTAGAGTCTGGAGGTGATGTTGAAGCAAAATCTTCTGCGGGAGCACTTGGTCCTTACCAAATTATGCCAGCCACTGCAGCTCAGCCTGGATATGGAGTAACTCCTTTAAGTCAAGAAGAATTAACTGATCCTGTAAAGTCAAGAGAGTTTGCTCGCAGTTACCTTGCAGGGATTGCTGCAAATAATCCTGACTATACAATGGAAGAGGTTCTTCAAGCTTATAATGCAGGTCCAGGACGTATTGCTAGGTTTAAAGCAGGAGAAGGCGATCCGCTTACTCAGGAAACAATTGAATACCCTATTAAAGTTATGGCTAATCTTCAGACAAAAAAAGAGCCTGGAATTGTTGATAGTATTCTTTCAATGCTAAATCCAGTTAGTACAGCTGAAGCAGCTACAATAGTACCGGAAGTTCCTGCAGAGGAACAGCCGCCTGTTCCAGCGGTTGGGATTAGCGGAGATCCATCGCTTGATGAAGGCGCAACATTTGGTGAATATAAAGCAGAAACAGTTATTCCTCCTACTGCAGAACCCTCTGTTGTAGCTGTAAGTGATAATGCCGCTTTAGATGAAGAAGAAATACCAATTAATAGGCCAGGACTAGGCATAAGTGGTGATCCTTCTCTAGATGAAGGTGCATCTACAGGCATGGAAGACTTACCTCCACCGCCCCCTAAAGAAAAAGAAAAGGAAAAACCAGTATCAGAAAATGATGCATTAATTCAAGGGATAATTGAAGATACTAAAGATAGCAACTCGCCTGGAGCAGGTGAGGGTGATCAAGTTTCTAAAGCTGGTCGAGATTTAATTGAAAGTGATCCTTCTCTTGCACAACGAATCTTTGGATTTATTAGGGAAGCAGCAGGTGAAATGTTTGATGGTAAAGAACTTGCGCGGATGGCAATTAACTATGCTGGCTCTCGTGCATTAGGTTACGACCATAAGGGATCTCTTAATTATGCAGCAAAAAGCTATGTGACTCGAAATGAAGATCAGCAAAAGCGAATGGTAGATGCTGTTGAAGCTAACCGTTCTGCGTATACTGTACAATCTTATAATCGATTTATGCAAACATTAAACCCTGATGATTTAATTCCAAAACCAGGAACACAGAAATTAGGCGATATGATGTATACTCCTGATTATGGATTACAACAAGCAGTTACTATTAATGATGTTCCATATATTAGGGTAGACCATGATGATGATCCTAACACACCTCCTAAATTAATTAACGCAATTAATGCAGGAGCTGTTAAAGCAAAAGATTCTCTGCATGATTCTGAAACAGTATTCAATCAGTTTGTTGAAAGAATGAAGCTTATTGAAAACAGAGTTAATAGTGGGCGTGAAAAGGAAAAGCGAGTTGACCTTGATAGTGCAACAACTGCTGATGCAGCTAAAGATCTTTACTTTGATATGATGATGCGCTATGGAGCAGATCCTGCTAATGCGTCTAAAGTTAAAACAGCTATGACTCGTGCATTAGAAAAGTGGGGTGATGCTGTATTTGCATACAAAACAGGAAACAGAGATACTGATCCTACTAACTCCTTAAAGGCTTTCTTTGTTGCAGAAACAATTACACAAACGACAGGGCTTATGCCTACTAAGTTTGGTGACACTGATCCCCAATTTATTTTAGAGGTTCATAAGTATGCTGAAAACAGATTGCCTTCAACAGAAGCATATCAGGCATATTGGAAAGAGTTAGAGCGTATTTACTTTAGCGCACAAGCAAAGAAAGCTAATATGCGTGGATTTACAGACGAAAAAGCTGAAGATGGTTACAATGGCTTTCTTTGGTTTGTTCGTAACTTCCAGCTAGCAAACGGGGATCCGAATAATCCTGCTGTTCAGTTTTATAACGAAAATAAATAATAGGAGAAAAGTATGGCTACCATTTTCGATGACAAAGGTTTACCATCCGAACTTATCGATGGTGATACCGAAGTAGATATTCTTGGTAGATCTCAACGTCATGCCGGAATTAATGCTCGTGAAGAAGCAAGCGTTAAAGAAGATAAGTATGGCGAAGAGTATTTTTCTCCTACTGAAGTAGGTGCAATTGAACAGACTCGTGCAATGCAACAACTTATTGAGGAAGGCGGTTTTATTTATAAAGAACGCACAGGTAATTACGACAAGTATGGTCGTGAAATTATTGAGCGTTATAATGAAAAGGGAGACCGCCTTTCTGAAGTTGCTATTGCATCAGGGATTATGCTGCCTAATCTATTTACAGACCAAGACTCGTTAGACGCACTTAATGCTGCAGAATTAAATAGAGCATTAGGATTACAAGGAACTGCGTTTGATGATCTCGGTCGTAATGTACAAGACGTTATGTTTGATTATGGCGTTGGATTTAAAGATGATGCGTTAGACGAATCAACTTATGATCCTGCTTTGCATTCAGGTGTAATGTTTAGGGATCATAGTCGAACACTAGACAACGAAGCCAAAGGTGTTTGGGGTCAAGTAGGTACTGCATGGGATCAAGGTTGGTTAGGCGTTAAAGAAGGCTTTTACGGTTATCTTGATGCTATCGGTGAAACTACTGATATTGAGATGATTGAAAATATCGGTGATCAAGGTGTTCTTCGTGCTAGAGATCAAATGAGAACTGCACCTGAAGTTATCCTTGATTATCGTGAAATTGACAGTATTGGAAATGCCTTTCAATACTTACTTAATAATGCAGCAATGGCAGCACCATATATGGTTACAACCTTTGGTGCAATGGCAGCTGCAGTTCCTGTAGGTATTGCAACTACTGTTTTAACAGGCAACCCTATTATTGGTGGGGTAGCCGCTACAAGCACAGCTTTACTTCCAACTTCATTTATCTATGCTGGTCAAGTATGGAATGAAATGGAGGGCGACCGTGGAGTCGGTCAATTTGTTACTGCAAGTATGGCAGGTGTTACAATTGGTGCATTAGATCGTTTAGGTTTAAAAGGTTTAATTGCACCTAGCGTTAACCTAATGACCAAAGAAGGCATGGAGCAAGCTGCAAAGGCGTATCGCAAAAAGCTTAACTATACAATATCGCTAGAGGATGCCCGTAAAGAAGTTTATAGTGCAACTCTTAGAGAGCAAGGACGATTCTTAAAAGCACTTGCAAAAACTGAGAATATAAAAGGCATTATTAAAAAATATGGTAAGCCTTTTAGTGCAAAAGATGTAGCATTGCATGGATTGCAAGGTGCATTACGAGAATCTGGTACAGAGATTGCTCAAGAAATTGTTCAGATGGGTGCAGCTGCAGCGGCATCAGATGCTTCGTATACCGCTGATGAAATGTATAATCGACTGATTAATGCAGGTATTGCGGGTGGTACTCTTGGTGGTGGGTTATCTATTGCAGGTAACATTTATGAGCAAGGTAAATCAAAGCTATATCAAACTGGTTTTCAAAAGATGGATCAGAAAAGATATAGTGTTGTTAACCAAAAGCGAATGGAAGTAATGGATCAACAGGGGGGTGTTAACTCTGTTGATGAAAACATTGCTCAACAAGATATTAATTATCAAGATGATATCGATAAAAACCAATATAACCCTAATAATAACATTGTTCAACGTAGGTTAACTGATAAGAATGTTTCTAATAAGACAGTAGAAACTATTGAAAGCAGTAGTGTATTGTCAAGTCTAATAAATAAGTTTCCTATTGAAAGGCTTAAGTCATTTGTTGATGTAGCAAAACGGTCTAATCAAGACCTAATTGATTTAATCACAGATCCTTTTGGTGAAACTTATAAACAGTATGAAGCTGCTAAAACACGAGTAGAAGAAGCTAGAAAAGCTAGAGATACTCTTAACGAAAAGATAGATAATGATGTTGATGCTGGTCGTATCACAAAAGAGGAAGGTAATCGACTTAAGCGTGAGTCAGCCGAATATAGAGAGTATAGAGAAGCTAGAGCAGAAGCGCAAAGATTAGACGAATTAACTACCCAATTGTCAGGGCGAGCATCTACAACAGATGAGGCTGTAAAGGCAGCAGCAAGAACAGAGTTAGCTCGACGTCAAGCAGGAGGAAAGCCTCTTACAAATGATGAAGTTGAAGCGTTAACAGACTATGTTAACTCTGAATCTAAGACAGAAGAACAAAAAGAAGCTGATAAAAAGAAAGACAAACAGGAATTCAAAGGAAATAAGTTTGCTAAAGCTGCAAATACATTTTCAAAAACTAAAAAAGGAATTCCTAATTTTCTTAAGAATAACAAAGATGTATATGATTACATAACTTCTACAGCAACTGGTATTCAGCGGCTTTATCAAGCCCTTGAAAAAGCATTAGGCGACATCACAAAAATAATGAGTAGTCCAGCTGCTCGTGATTTGTTAGCTCGTTTTAGTCAGTATACCACAGGTTCTTTTCATCATGGCAAAGGCTTTAGGCAATTTAATGATGAGAAGTTAGCAGACCTTACTCAATACGTCGATGAGCAAAAGATAGCTAAGCTACTTGGCTATAAAAAAGCTACTCATAAAAATATTGAGGAGATGTCTTATCGTATTAGAACTTTTATTACGTCTGGTGCGGCAACTTATACTCAGCGTTTTATTAACGATCGTAAAAAACCTGATGAGTTTAGTTTTAAAATTAAAAGTAAAGTTAATGGCAGAGAGATTGAAAGAGACTTAACTCTAAATGAAGCGAGAGGTTTATTAGCTGCCACAGGGTTAATTCAAAAACAATCTTTAAAAATATTAGAAGAAGTAAATGCGGCGCATCAAGAAGAAACAGGTGTACCAAATGCATTTAGTTTACCGCGAGATTGGTGGTACAGAAGCCAAGGCTTTGACTTTAGAAAGGTCAGAGATAAGAAAGACCAATTTATTAAGTGGGCAATCAATGCAGGAGTTGATGCGGAATATGCTAAAATACTTTGGCAAAATATTGCATACAAAGGCCAAGCTACTTTCTTAGACGACTTTTCCTTAGTAGATGGTAACTATACCTTTTATCCAGGGTTTGTAGAAACACAGTTTAGGTTGCTACAAACTTCAAAAGGGTTTGAAGAGTTTGCAAATGAAAATATGTTTGAGCATATTAATCTTATGGCTAAAGATGCTGCAAAATATATTACGATTACAAAATACTTTGGTCATGCTGGACGTAAGCTAGATTACTTGCTGCATAAAATGATAGAGGAAGTTAATAATCCACAGTCTGGGTCTAAGATGACTAAAGAAGACGTAGAACAATTTGCGTATTATTATAAAGCAGGTATCGACTCTAATTACGGTAACTTTAACCCAATTAAGAATCCTACTTGGGCAGCTGTAAATCGTTTCTTAGTTACTTGGTCTATATTTGCAGGTCTTTCTTTGTCAGCTATTTCTTCAATGCCAGAAACCGCAATGGTTTATTACGCATTAATGGATGATGATGAATGGAAGTCTGCAACAAATAACCTGGCTAAAGAACTAGGTAAGACATTTAAAGAAGCAGTAACAAAAGAAGTAGATGATACAACAAAGTTACTTAATACAGTAGGCTTACCTATTAATAATACGACTATTGTTGATCGCTTTGCTACAGGTGAAAGAGATGTTTCAATGGTTCAGCTGCATGAATCTTTCTTTAAATATGTAGGTATTAAACATATAACTCATTTCCAAAGAAAAGCAGCAGCAGCTACTGCACTTGATACAATTCGTTATAGAGCAGAAATTCTTTTGTCTGCACCGTTAAAAGAAATCAAATCTAAAGAAGCAAATCCAAATATTGAATTTGACTTCGAAAAGTTTGATGCGTTTGATGCAGAAGCTTATACTATGCTTTCTGATTTAGGTATGGATGTTGAGGGCTTTGTTACTAAGATGATGGATATGCAGGTATTAGAACGCCATCAGATGTTTAATGTTAATGAGTCCAGTTATCGTGAAGCATATGAGTACTCTATTCCGCTTTCACCGCAACAAATAGCAATCATTGATAACTTAAAAAACAAAAATCCAACTCTAGAGCAAGCCGAAATAATCGAGCAAGCAAAAGAAATTGAAACATTTATGAAGGATCAAATTGAAACAGCAGTTTATCGGTTTGTTATTGAACGAGTTCAAAATCCTCAAGCAACAAATAGGCCATTGTTTTTTCAGGATCCGCGTTATCAATTATTAACACAGTTCAACGGTTTTATTAGTACATTTACAGCAGTTGTTATTCCAAAGTTATGGCAACGTTATCTAATGAAAGGAACACCTCAAGTCAAATACAATACTTTTGCTTTGATTGTTACTATGTTAGCATTAGGCGGCGGTTCTCAATATCTTAAAGACTTATTGAAATTTGGTCTAGAAGATATGGATACGCTTGGTGCTTCTCCTTATATGAATGATAAAGAAAATGCAACACAAGCATATATTCAACGTGCATTATATGCTTCAGGTGTATTGGGTCAAGGTGAGCGTGTAGTAGATGCATTGTTCCCGCTATATCCTGATAGAGATGACTGGTTATTTAGCTTGTTAGTAGGCGAGGCTGGGCCTACAGCTAGGAATATCTCTAATATTGTTACAGGTATGGGGCAGATCATCGGTGCAGAAGATCAATCGGACGCAACCCGTGGTGTATCAAATATATACAAGACATTACCATTTGTTGGACCCGCTTCTGAATCTAGAAGAGCAGCTGCAGGGGCGACTACTGATATTTTATCTGGTCAAAATCCTGCAAGAACAATTGAAGATTATTTATTCAACTAACTACGGAGGGGAGTCCTAAGCTCCCTTCCTTTCTAGGAGGTTTATATGTCGAGTTTTAAAACGACTCAAGCGTTATCTGATATAAAAAGAAATCAGGAAAAAATTAATAGGCAAACAAGAGAAGAAGCATTAACGACTGATCCTGATTTTGTTGCCGCAGAAGCAAAACGGAATACGCTTCTTGAAATGCCAGCTGCAAGGTTAGCAGAAGAACAAATTGGTGTAGCAACACCAGTAAGAGATGAGACAGCAGACTTATCGCCTAAAGCACAGATGGTTGCTGATCAGATGTTAGGCCAGCCACAGCAACCTGTTAGTCGTGAGCAAGAGCTTTCGCAACGTATGTTAGCAGAACAGTCTGATGATCCTTTAATTAAAGAACTAATGCGCACCCAAATGTTTGATGAGCAGGGGCGTCCGTTTTCGCCTACTGAACAACAAGCACGTTCATTACTAGACGAAGCAAAAGAGTTGTCTGGTATTCAAACTACCGCAGATATTCCTTTTCAATATCAAAGCATTGATCAGTTCAAATCAGAAATGCAGAGCGTTAACTTACCTGTTACTGCAAGTGCAGGGGCGGTTAACAAGTTAGTTAATCTTGGTCGTGCGTTTACTGGTGCTATCAGTGATGTGGGTACCCCTGCTTTTACTTCTTCAGATCCAGATATGACTAAGTTACAGGACTATCTCCAGCGAGGGGGTTTGCTTAATGCAGATGGAACGGTCAGCCTTAAGTTTGGTAATGTACTAGCATTACAATTTGCTGAAAATGTTTTAGACGAATTAAATAGACGCGATCAAATGACAATGGAAGGCTTAGATCCTGAAGATTCCTATATGTCAGAAGATAGTGTTTTAGATTATTTCCAAGAAGTAGAAACTGGAAATCCAATTACTCGCCCTAAAGCAGGAATGCGTATTAATCCATTGTTTGAACGGTCTCGTTTTGGAAAAGGTATTCTTAATCGTGCTTTACAAAATCAAGGACAAGTTGGAGCAGCAACTGTTTTATTTGGTGGTGAAGGTGATCGTGCAGATGCAAAATCTTTAGAGGCTTTAGATGGATTGTCTTATATGGCAATGAATCAATTAGGGTTTATTAAAGAAGTTACACACGAAGGGAATACCTTCTATGACTTTACAGAGGATGCAATTTCCTTTTTTGACGGTGTACGAGAAGTCCTAGACGATGTGTTTCCAGAAAGATCTATCTTACCGTCTTTAACACCATTAACTAATGGCGTTGGTTTTGGTTTAGAGCGAGATAGAGGATTTAAACAAACAGGCAATGTATCTGTTAAAAGCAAACGATCAGATAGTAACGAAGAACTCGATGCGCTTAATCATATGGGGCGCACAGCAATGCGAGTTAACGACAATGGTTTAAATACCTTGTCTAATATTGTCCATGCTAACATTAGATACAATATTAAAAATAGAAGGGTAGTTCTTAGTCGAAGAGCTTTTATTGATCAGCATCCAACTAAGTTTTGTTCGACACACCCAACCGCTACTCTGTTAGGCATTTCTGAAAATGATTGGGATAAATATTATCGTTCTGCAATTATGCGTGAAGGTGTTACTGAAGCAGATGCCGCACAACAAGCTGATTTAATTATTGCAATGCAAGCAAGACTTCGTATTAAAAACCTTATGGTAGCAGACCAGTTTAAAGATAGGTCTTTTTATATGAAACGTTTTTATGCGTCAGCAAATAACCGTTTTCATTTTAGGAACTCTGCATTTGATCCTCAGAACAGTAAGGCTGTTCGAAACATGCTTATCAGTGCTAATCCAATCTTTATTGATTCTCGTCAACCAGACGCAGAAATTATGCGTAACTTTAAATATATTATTGGACGAGCGTTGCTTAACAAAGAAGACTTTCAATCGGTAAATCCTAATACAACTCGTGCAGAAGACATGGGTTTTAATGCTACTCTAAAGTTAGCTGAAGAAGTAATCTTTAATCCTGAAAGTAAAAGGTTTTCAGAGTTAGTTGCTAAAGGTAAACTTATTCGAAAGCTTTCCCAAACGCTAGATCCTATTAAATTTAGAGAATTGTTTGAGGCGTTACCAGCTGACTTACAAAAGCTTTATTCAGATAAAGATGATTGGGGTCTTAAGTCACAAGCGTACATTGACCTTGCTAATTACGCAGATACAATCAATCCAAATAAAGCGGAGCTTGAGTTAATTCCTATTGTACCTCTGACCGCAGAGGGTCAATTAACTAGTGTA
>Ga0208899_1000924_pt1 | contig 21434 bp, 8 predicted proteins | sample VirMetDEL_Nov_24_FD_184518 | JGI IMG/M metagenome (GOLD analysis project Ga0208899, IMG submission 184518) | Aqueous microbial communities from the Delaware River and Bay under freshwater to marine salinity gradient to study organic matter... | ecosystem: Environmental > Aquatic > Marine >... | reverse complement strand
GCGATTGCAAACTACAAAATTAAAAATACATGGCGAATTTAAGCATAAATATAGATACAGTATACCAAAGAGTGTTAGCATTGGCTAACAAAGAACAAAGAGGCTATATTACGCCACAAGAATTTAACTTGCATGCTAACCAAGCTCAGATGGATATATTTGAGCAATACTTTTATGATTTAGCAGCAAAAACAGCTCAAGCACAAAGGTCTAACGACCCTCAAAACCCAGGTGTAAACAACGCTTTAACCCCTGACTTTGGAGATAGCGTTAATATACTTCGAGAAAAAATATCTATATATAAAGGAACAGACGTTGCTTTAACATATGTAGCTGCAAACAAATCTTATGTTTTACCAGGGTTAACAGCTAGCACAATATATAGAACTGGACGATTGTACTATTCTGGTACAGACGGATCGTCAATCCCACTAAAACTTGTTGAACAAACAGATATGCAGACTATACACGATATGTATCGTGCTAAAAGTCTTAGTAGATGGCATATAGCTGATAGTCCTGACTTTTTTTATACTGAAAATCTTGATGGTAGTTTCACGTTGTATAAAGAAGACACTAGCCCACCTACTCCAGTACAAACAGCTAGTCAATTAAAAGTTGAGGTTATAGCAACAGTACCACCAACGGTTAAATGGGGTTATGTAGTTGTAAATGAAAAAGCATTATACGATGCTACAACTTCTGTAAACTTTACTATGCACAGATCTGAAGAAACTAATTTAGTAATAAAAATATTAGAACTAGCTGGTATAACAATTAACAAACCGGGATTAGTACAAATAGCTTCAAATGAAGAACAGCAAAATGATGTACAAACAAAATAATAAGACATGCCAAATAACTTAATAACATTAACACATAATCAATACTATTCTGGAACTGACGGTACTCAGTTTACTGGTGATGGCGTTCAGGGTAGTTATCAGTTTATAAAGGTAACTGATTTGATACACGATATAATGGCTACTTACTGCCAGCTAGATAAAATGCTAGAAGGCACTAGACTTTCAGATGTAACATACCACACTCATAGAGCTGTACAAGAATTAAGCTTTGATACGTTTAGATCAACTAGAGATATGGAAATAGAAATACCACCATCTTTAGTAATGGCTTTGCCACATGATTTTGTTGGTTATACAAAACTTGTTTGGAAAGATGATAGTGGTGTAGAGCATATTATAATGCCTACAAGATTAACAAGTAATCCAGACGCATACTTACAAGACGCTAACTATAGAATTACTTTTGATGGTACCACTAATGAATCTTTGTTAGCAAGTGATTCAGATACTTGGGATGCTTTCAAAACTGCTTCTAGCCAAAATGTCGTGCAAAATAATTCCTCAAGATTTGATGATACTGATATTTACGATGATGTTACAGGTAAAAAATTTGGTGGTTCACCAGAGCACATGAATATAAACGGAACTTTTTACATTGATTATTCAAGAGGAAGAATACATTTTAGCGGTAATTTAGTTGGAAAAACTGTGACCTTAAAGTATATAAGCGATGGAGTTGGAACATTACAATCTCATACAGGTGCTTTTGAGTCAACACCAAATGTACAAGATGATTTTATAGTTCACAAATTTGCTGAAGAAGCATGTATAAAACACGTATTGTATGGTTGTATGCAAGGCAGAAAAAATGTAGACTACAATATGTTGCAAGTATTAAAAAAAGAAAGGTTTGCAGAAACTAGAAAAGCAAAAATAAGATTGTCAAATATAAAAATTGAAGAGATTACTCAAGTATTAAGAGGTAAATCTAAATGGATTAAACACTAAAATAACGCATGGCTGAAATTAAAAGAAATTTTTCTGGAGCAAAGATGAACAAGGATATGGACGAGAGAGTTTTGCCTCCTGGTCAATATCGTGATGCTTTAAATGTTCAAATATCTACATCAGAAGGAAGTGATGTTGGAGCTTTACAGACTTTGCTTGGTAACACAGAGTTAAGCAACAATATTGTTCCTGATGACTATTGTACTTGTGTTGGCGCTATGTCTTTGCCTGAAAAAGATTTAATATACTATTTTGTAGCTGGTGGTGGTCATAGGTTTTACAGACCTCTTATTAGAAAAGATTATATAATAGAGTACAACACAGTAGCTAACACTTTTAGATATGTGTTTGTAGATATATACAATGTACAAGAGCAACAAGTTGGTGCAAACACTACTGATAAATTTTTTGTTATAAGCGATAATGGTAGTACAACAAATACAACTTGTGTTCGAGTTGGTATGCATATTACTGGAACATTTACTAACGGTGGTACTACTACAATATTAACTTTAGCTAACAATGTTTTAGTAACAGACTTAGTTAAGGTTAGCGGTGGCTGGAGAGTTTATCACGATTATCAGTGGGACAATGGATCTAATGGTGCGGCTATACCCGTTGGCAATGGTCAAAATATATATTTTCAATCAGAGTTTGCAGAAAGAGTTTTAAAATTTAACTCTATAAGTAAAATAAACAATATAAACCATTTGGATGGTATGTTGTTTTGGACAGACGGAGCAACAGAGCCTAAAAAAATACATATTGAAAGAAGTTTAAAAGGTACTGGTGGTACACTGCAAGTTGTTGGTTGGGATGATACTCAATTTGGTAACCACTCTAATAACACAGGAAATCTTTTAGCGCCTAACGTACCAAACCCATTTGGTGACAATGCTAATTTTCATACAAGAAATGTTATATTAAACCCAAACACAGGTGCTTACCAAACATGTTTAAACAGAGTAAACGTAAGACCTGAGTGGGCAAGAACACAAGATATAACAGTAATAAAAAAATCTCCTAAGTTTCCTTTAGAATTAAGAATGCTAGAAGCTAGCGTTGACAGAGTTCCAGATTCAACGTTATCAGTACCAGAACCAGCGGCAAATGCAACTTTTGCAGATTCAGCATCAGCGGTAAGTTGGGCTGATTCTAATGGCGAGCCATACGAAGAAGGGTTTGAAGTTACTGGTTTTACATTTAACAATCCTGTAGATTTTAGAGTTGGTGATGTATTGCTATTTACAGATTCAACTAGTGTGCCTGTAGACTTTGACGAAGATGAAGTTTTAGTTAGAGTTAGAGTTACTGACGCACCAACAGGCATGCCTAACAATGGTGGAGATATTGGTCCTTACTCGCTAGAGGTTATAAGTATTGCTGAAAATATAACTACAACTCCTACTATATGGAGATGTAGGTTAGATGCGCCACCACCTTTATTTGAGTTTAAATTTCCTAGATTTTCTTATAGATGGAAATATACTGATGGTGAATATTCTACGTTTGCACCTTGGACGCAAGTAGCTTTTATACCTGGTGGTTTTGATTATGTTTGTAAAAAAGGTTATAATCTTGGTATGACTAATAAAATGAAAAGTTTAAGATTAAAAAATTACTTTTCAGAATCTCACATGGTACCAAACGATGTTATACAGGTAGACTTATTATACAAAGAAGATGGTAAGAACGAAATATATACCGTAAAAGAAATAACAAAAAAAGATGGTTCTCCACAGTGGCCTGATACCGCAGAGAGTCAATACAACAGAGGTCAATATGATTTGACTTCAGAAATGATACACGCTATACTTCCTTCTAATCAACTACTAAGACCTTGGGATAATGTTCCAAAAAGTGCAAAGACTCAAGAGATAACATCTAACAGGTTGATATACGGAAATTACAAACAGAACTATGAGCTAGCACAAGACCTAAAGTTAGACATAAGTTTTGATCACGCTTACAAAGGCGAGACAGTACCGTCTTGTAAAACATTAAGAAACTATCAAGTTGGTGTTGTGTTTTGTGATACTTATGGTAGAGAAACTCCAGTTCAAATACCAACAAAAAGTAGTAGTATTTCTTTAGATAAAAAATGGTCTACTTATCAAAACTTGATAAAAGCTAGAATAAACTCTGCTTCATCAATACCTAGTTGGGCTGAGTATGCAAAGTTTTATGTTAAAGAAACTTCCAATGAATATTATAATTTAGCAATGGACCGTTGGTACAATGCTGAAGATGGGAACGTTTGGATTAGTTTTCCTTCTGCAGAAAGAAATAAAGTACAAGAAGATACATTTTTAATACTTAAAAAACAACACGATAGTGATACTGCTGTTTTAGAAAAAGCTAGATATAAAGTTATAGCAATATCTGAAGACGCACCACTATATGTTAAAACAACTAAAAGAATACACGGTTCAGTCCAAACTTTTCTTCAAGCTGCAAATGCCGCAACAAATTTTCAGTCAGATAATGAAATACTTGTTACAACCACTAGCTGGAACGCCGTTTTTGGTGCTGATTGGATTGAAGATGTTTATTCTAAAACCGCTAGAGGTAGCATGCAAGTTCGTGTTACAGGAACACTTAATAACGATTCAATTGCAACTGAGTTTGTAAGTTTAACTTCTATTAGAGTAGTTGGTAGTAATTACGTAATTCGTCTAGCAGCACCGCTTGGTGCGGAAGCTAATATGAATTTTGATGCCACAACAAATCCAGGTGGTTTAGGCGATGGAAGTAGTACATTCCCAACATATAGAATAGAAATAAAAGAAAACGTAGTTGAAAATAAAGCTGAGTACGATGGTAGGTTTTTTGTAAAAATATACAGAGATCCAACGTTAGAAAATAATGTTTTAGTAAATTCAGCTGATACACCACAAGCATTTAATATTATTAATAGCCACCCAACACGTCTTATTGCTGGTATTGGTAACGATGGTAATAGAGCGCACCCTTCTTTACCAACTAATACAAGTGGTAATGCTGGAATATCTTTTGCTAGATCTGGTAGTAATGCTTTTAGCTGGAGCACTAACGCATCATCATATGGTATGTCTGGTAGTTTTGGTAGTGGTGACCAAATGGGACACTCTAATGCTAAGACTAGAACAAAAGATTATTGGCAAAATATGCCGGCTCATGGCGAATGGTTTATCGACGCTTGTGGACATGGTAATGGTCCAAACTGGACTAGCGGTAGTGGTTTTCACCCTAATAACGAAAGCAATAACAATGGTGTGCACCCTTCACACTCAGATATAAACGGAAGTGGTAGAGGAGGTATAAGACATTATTCAGATCGAACTAGAATATACTGGGGAATAAGAAGACACGGTAGTAGTGCTAGCGACTTAGGTAGTCAGAACGCCGCGGATTTTTATCAAGCAATGAGAGCTGCTGGTACACTTTTTAGATGGAGACAAGATCCAAATAGAACTGTATATAGAGTTTTAGGGAGTGTAGGTCATAGAAACATAAATAATTATCAACAAGGAAGTTATAGTCATGGATCTCGAAAAAGAAGACAATTTGTTCAAGATATTGTTGTTAATGAGACAGGTGAGCCTATGGACGTAGCGGCTTGGGATCCGATGAGTGCTGTTCAGCACGATGGTTACAGCTCTACGATTATTGATATTGTTACACCTGACACTACTTTTGGATCAGACTCAAGCGAGTTTTCTAGCGAAAGCCCTGCTATATGGGAAACAGAACCAAAAGAAAATGTAGATGTAGATATTTATTATGAAGCTTCTGGTGCAATACCATTAAACGTAACACATAGAAATAACGAGCTACTAATACCTTTGTTTTCAACTTTTGAAACAAGAGATGCTAGTGGTAATTGGCATGAAGATGCTGATGGAGCTAGACAGGTTTATAAAATAACAGCTGTTAACCAACCTTCAGATCAAGACTTAACAAAAATAACTGTATCACCAGCTTTAGTAGGAACTTTAGACCATGATCAGTATATTAAAATATATAAATATGATGGTAGTTATTCTGTTTTATACGTATCTAAAACAACATCAAATCCTTATGCTATCGGCGATCAAGTTATTGAAGTTGTAACAGGTAAAACACCTATTAACAAACGAGCTCCATTTGGTTATCAACCTTGGAGAGCACCTCATCACCAACCACAATATTTAGGTTGGCATAACTGTTACTCATTTGGAAATGGTGTAGAGTCTGACAGAATTAGAGATGATTATAATGCAAACACTATTGCTAATGGAGTTAAAGCGTCGACAGTTCTAGCAACACCTTATGCTGAAGAACATAGAAGTAGTGGTTTGATATGGTCAGGTATATTTAATTCAACAAGTGGTGTTAATAATTTAAACCAATTTATACAAGCAGAGCCTATAACTAAAGATCTCAGTCCTAGACATGGCTCAATACAAAAGCTTGTTAGTAGAGATACAGACACTTTTGCTTTTTGTGAAGACAAAGTTTTAAGAATGCTAACAAATAAAGATGCTTTGTTTAATGCTGATGGTAATTCAAATGTAACATCTACGAACAGTGTTATTGGACAAGCAACGCCTATAAATGGTGACTATGGTATATCAACAAACCCAGAGTCGTTAGCAGTAACTCCTTTTGGCATGTATTGGGCAGATCAAATGAGAGGTCAAGTATTAGCTTTAGAAGGTGGTATGTCTATAAAAAGTATATCTGACATGGGTATGAAAGATTATTTTAATGATAATCTTGAAAACTTATCAGAATTAATAGGTACTTACGATGAAAAGAAAAATGAGTATAACTTAACTTTAGCAAGTAGAATAACTAAAGAACAGTTAAGGCCAACAACAACAACAGTTAGTTATAATGAAATAACAAGCGGTTGGACAAGTTTTAAATCTTTTGGTCCAGAAACTGGTATTAGTTTAAACAATCAATATTATACATTTAAAGAAGGTAGCATATGGAAACATCACGCTAATGTTCTTGCAAATAATTTTTATGGTACGCAATATTATTCTGACTTTACATTAATATTTAATGATCAACCTGGCTCTGTAAAAAGCTTCAACACTATAAATTACGAAGGTACACAAGCTAGAATAACGGCTAACTTAGGAGACTCGCAATACTACAACTTAACAGCTAAAAATGGTTGGTACGTTGACAGCATACATACTGACTTGCAAGAAATTGATGATGTAGAATTTAAGAACAAAGAAGGTAAGTGGTTTGGTGTTTTACGAGGCACTGCTACTGAATTAAGCAACTTAGATGAAAAAGAATTTTCTGTACAAGGATTAGGTAGCGCAACTAATATTACTAACACTGGTACTCCTGCAACACAGTACAAAATACAAGTTCACGGACACCCTTCAAACGCAGCTGGAACTACAAACTGGGATTCAAGCGGTGCTGACGCTGATTTTAAATATATTGCGCACAATACTTTTACAGCTGCAGCTGGTTCAACTGTTACACAAGCTAATGGAACTGAAAATGCATCAAGCACTTATATTGACAATTTAACTTATGATGCTGTAAGTGGTCTTTACACTTACTCAGGTTTAGATTTAGATGCCGCAGATTTTAGTGTGCCTGGTGGTACAGCTACAACAAGTGGTAGTGGTAACTCAACTGTTTATATTCATACAGCTGCTGGTGGTTGGAATGCTGACGCTGGTATTACTAGGGTAGAATTTACAAACCAAGGTATTGCAAAAGATCCAGCTAACGTTGTAGAAGCTAAAGCTTATTACTCATCTTTTACAATGCCTAGTAGCGATTACAACTTACACTTTGACATTGATGTATCTGCAACTTCTACTGGTGGTAAAGTACAAAGAGATGCCTGTTTATATGTTAGTTATGAAGAACACGCTTCTGACAATGTTGTTATAGTACCTAGCTCGCCAGTAACTAATATATCTAGAACTGATAATGTTGTATTTCTTCCAGGCGCAACAAACACATCTTCAGATAAATGGTCTGGTGTTGTTCAAGAAGGTGCTCCAACTAAAATAGCAGAATATACTATAACAGCTGGTTCTGGTTATCACTTATCTGTACAGTCAAGTGGAGATGGGGTAGATGTTGCTTGGAATAGTAGATTGTCAAATGCTGCTTGGGAACCTTATTACAGCTGGAATATTGTAGATACATATTACACTTCTAGTGGTAATACTTCTTTAATAGAAAAGTCAGTTGTAGAAATATATTATACTCCACCAGTAAATGTGTTTGGTTTGGATCCTGATCCACCATCACCAGAAGGGGGTTTCTGTGCTTGGCTTCATGATATTAGACTTTCTTATTTAGCTAGAACTATAACAACTAGCACTAGAAATAAAAGAGTTACTAACATTTCTACACCTAAAGCTGTTGTTGGTCCTGGAGATGTTGTTACATTACAATATGACAGTACTGGTTACACGCCTCCAACTGATGTAAATGGAAGTTGCTACTGTATGATCGTAAAGTTAAACACAGCTGAAAATGGTATAACACACGCTTACAGATGGGACACACAAGCTTGGGTCGCAACAACAGATTTAAATGGCAACACTGGTCCTCATGGTATTGGTAATTATACTACTGGAGCAGTTGCTAGTACACCTCAATTTACAACACCAGCACTACAAGGTCAAATAAGAAACAACTATAGACTTGCTATGCCATTTCACATTGTACCTCCATTAAATGGTACTGTTTTTCAACCTATAACAATGCCTAATGATGCTAGTGGATTTGCTGTTGGAAAATATTGTACGTTTATGGAGGGTGGTGATTTTACAGGAACCGCGGTAAACATACCTTTAGATGCTGCCGTACCAACAAATATAAACACTAATTTTGGTAGTAGCTGGGAAGTTGTAGGTAACACTGGATCAAACATAATAAATGGAAGCATGTCAAACGTAACCTCTGGAGGAAGTAACGTTGCTATAACAGCTGGAAGAAGTCTTACAGCTATTAGTGCTTCGCAAGGATTAGACTTTAACTTTACATTCACATACGCAAGAACTGGTGATAGGGTTTTAACTTTAGTCAGACAACCTAGCGCAACAGATTTTACAGGCCACGATATTGAACATAATGCTTCAGCTTCAAACGCTGGTACGATTATAAACATGGCGGATACTACTGGAATTAAAGTTGGAATGTATGTTGAAGATGTTGCTTTTACAAACAATGAAAGTTCTAACAACCTGTTTAAAACCGGAACATCAATAGTTACCGCGGTAGGTACAAACGATTCTGTTACACTTAATAATGCTCACACTGGTATAGCTGGAGGTACAAAGTTAAGATTTTTTAGTGACTGGCAATATGATTTTGTAGGAATGAAAGCAACTACAGATAATGACGTTACAACACAAGTGACTGTTGTCGGAACTGTAAGAGTAAGGCAGTATGGTAAAGCTGCGCCAAGTGGAGACATAACATTACAACCTAGTAACTTTATAACAACAACATAATATGCCAACAACAATAACATTTACTGACCCTTTAAACGTTTCTTTGCAAATAGGCGATACAGCTTATTATGTTCCAACTGGTAACTCTGGTGGTTTTAAAATAAATTCGTCTAGTGTAGTAGAAATAGGTGTTGTAACTGCTATAAATCAAACTACAAATGTTATAACAATACAAAACCAAATAAACAACCCACCAAGTGGTGCGTTTATATTGTTTAGTAAAGACAACAAAGCAAACCTAAGTTCAGCGATAGGATATTTTGCTGAGGTTAAGTTTCAAAATAGCTCTACGGTAACTTCTGAACTGTTTAGTGTTGGTATGGATATATTTGAAAGTAGTAAATAACGCAAAAAAAGTGTGATTATTTAACTATAATTAAATTAAATATGAATAAAGATATTAAATTATCTACACGAAAGAAAATCTTAGATTTTCAATCGATGTTAATACAGGAGGCGGACGAGATTAACATTGTAACTCATCAAGACTCAAAATTATTTCCTTTAAAACATACGTTTGCTGATGGTATATACGTTAGGCAGATGAGTATGGATAAAGGATCTATTGTTGTTGGAGCAATACACAAACACTTACATGTTTGGTTTTTATTAACCGGACATATTTCCGTTGCAACAGAAGATAGTACAGAAGATTATATAGCTCCTTGCTATGTAGTCGCAACACCAGGAACTAAAAGAGTTATATATGCTAATGAAGAAAGTATATTTGTGAACATACACAAAAACCCTACAAACTCACAAGATATAGAGTGGTTAGAAAAAGAGATTGTAGCTAAAGATATAAAAGAATATGAAGATTACATTAATAAAAATAAATAAGATATGAGTTTTTTAATAGCAGGCGCAGTTGTTGGGGTTGGAGCGGGTGTAGCTAAAGCTATATCTGGTGGTAAACAAAAAAGAGAAGCTAAAAAAGCCGAGGCACAAGCTAAAGCAGAAATGGAAAAACAAAAAAATGCTTTCGCTGGTTTAGACACTAGCAACCCTTATGCTAACATGGAAAACAAGATGGAAGATCTGTCAGTTAATACACAGGAAGCTGAGTTTATGAAAGCACAACAGCAACAAAGCCAAGCCAACGTAATGAATCAAATGAGACAGTCTGCTGGTAGCTCTGGTATTGCTGCTTTAGCACAAACGTTAGCAAACCAAGGTAGTATGGACGCTCAAAAATCTGCAATATCTATTGGTAAACAAGAAGCTAACAACCAACAGCTAGAAAGACAAGCTGCTTCTCAAATACAAAATCAAGAAAGACAAGGTGATGTTATGTCAAGAGATATGGAAAGAAATAAAGTATCAACACTGTTAGGTATGGCACAGTCTGAAAAAGCTGCTGCCAGCGAACAAGTTGCCGCTGCTGACGCAAAAATGTGGTCAGGTATTACCGGTGCGGCTGGTTCATTAGCTGGTGGATTACAAGGCATACAAAAAGCTGGTGGTATTGCTGGAATGAAAGACAGTGGTTATCAAGATTACTTAGCATCATTAGAAGAAAATAAATAATATGAATAAAACACCATTAAAACAAGCAGATGGTACTTTAGTATCAGGAGCATATAGAGCAGCTTCAGCTGGAAACCGTCAACCTGATGGCTTCTCGCAGGGCATGGACAAGCTAGCACAAATTGGCCAAAGTATGGTTGATCAATATGTTGACACGGCTCAAGAAGCACAGAAAACTGGAGATGATCTTGCTAAAAAAATACTAGATACTGGAGGTGGTCTTGGCACAAGTTGGTTAAACGTTGTTCAAGGAGATGTAAAAGGACTACATGGTAGTTATAAAAAAGCTGCACAGTTTGGTAAGAAAGGAAAAAAAGCTGAAGGCATGCAAAACTTAAATACATTGTCAGCAGAAGTAGCTTCAATAAAAGATCTTAATACCCAAATAGCAGAGTGGCAAGGTCCTCCTGGTACGCCAAGTGACTGGTCTAAAAGTTTAAAAGAAGAAGATCAAAATATAATAAACGCTTTTATGGATAATAGATCTAAAAAAAGATCTAGAATGGTTAAGGGTGAAAGAGTTTTTGAAGTTGAAACACCACAAGGTTGGATGACGGTGCAGCAAATAGAAGATATTGCTACCAACGCTAAAAAAGATTATTCTACAATGCAGAACATTAGAGGTAGTGTTATTGAAGAAGTAAACAAAGGCGTTGAGCATGCTTTTAAAAATGCTCAGTTTGGTTATGTACCACCTAATGAAAAAGAAAAAATAAAAACTAGAACTATAAAAAACTTAAAAGCTGGTAACTTAAATTCATTAATGCATGATGATATTTTAGAAACTGGGGGTTCTTTTTTAGAAGATATTGTTGAAATGCCTCAATTAAAGGAAATGAGATATGAAGACTTAGGTTTAACACCGCCAGATGGTGATGATGGTATTATGAACGAAACTCTAACAAAAGAACATATACAAATGATAGCTGATAATTTAGCTAAGCCAGAAAACAAAGAGTTAGCTCTTGACTTAATGGGTGATTATATAATGGGCTTTATAGATAAAAACTATCAAGACGCTTATAAATCAAATGGTGGTACATATAAAACTGCTGCTGGAGATGAATCTAAGAGTGACGCTGATATTATAAACGAAGCTTTAAAAGAATAAAATAAAATAATATGCAAGAAAATGAACCGCTAGTTTGGGATCCTAATGCTGTACAAAAACCTAAAAGTGACTTAGAGAAAATAGTTGGTCACATGAGGAGTAAGAATTATCCTATGGATCGTATCAAGCAAGTTGTAAGAGAGCATAAGAAAAAAGAAGAAGCTGAAAAACTTGAAGCAGCAAGAGTAGCTAAGTTAACTAAAGCTAACGATGCTACTGCTATTTACAAGCAAAAGCAAATACAGAAGAAAGCAATGAACGATTGGTCTTCTGGTTTAGAACCTGGCGCTACATTTAAAAATGATGAAGGAGTAGACTACTCTTTAAACGCAGACAATCAATGGACTGCTAATGGTGAAGTTGTCGATCAAGACGATTTTAATGCCAACCAACTACCACAATACTATAAGCAATTAACAACAGCTGGTGAATTACCAGACCTTAGTGTAGTATCTAAAGATTTAGAGAAAGTTTTTGAAGCAACTAAAATAACTGCACCTCAACAAAAAGAGATAGAAGCAAATGCAACTAGTTCTTACGAGTCTTACTGGAGAAACCAAAACTTATTAGATGATCCTGATTGGCAACGTAAAAACACTCAAAGACATAACCAAGAGTATAGTGATAGCGCTAATGTTTCAGAAACAACAAGCGCATACAATAATAATATTGTAATACCTCAAATACTAGACGACAACGGTAATGTTGTAGAACAAGAGACAGATCAAGATGAATTAGCTAGATTAGATTACGCTAAAGACCATGACGTTGTAGAGAATACTATAAACGCAGCTGTAAAAATATTGGCTAAGAAAAGTTTAGCAAAAAAGATGGGTATACCTGTTGCTGAAATAAACGAAGATACGCCTGGTTTTGATGCTGCGGTAAAAGCTATTGACAAGTCAGGTGAAGAGGTTAAAGAACTTGCAATGGCATCGTTAACCGAACAGAACAGGTTAGACCAAATAGATCGTAACGTAGAAGCGTTTATAGATCAAGAAGGTGGAGCAGAAGGCTTTGATACTAAATGGTACGAAACTTTTGGTATGATGAAAGGTGATAAACAAGAAGACGTTGCTAAAGAAATATCAAAAATTGTTGACGATAGAGATAAAGAAATAAAAAAAATAGATCAAAAGCAAACAGTAATTAAAGCTGAAATAGATGATATTGACGAGGTTTTAAACGATTATACGTCACAGTCTAAAACTCTAATAGATCAAATAGAGAAAATTAAAGGTGGAAAGTACACTACTAGAGAAGAGGTTGATAATGCTAACGCTGAAATACAAGGTTTGCAAGATCAACTTAGAGGTATAGACTCTAATTATAAAGCTGTTGTAAATCGTAGAAACGATTTAATAAAAACAAATGGAAAAATATTTGAAAACTTTAAAGGATTAAGAGAAGATGCTCAAAAGTTTGATCAATACAAGGATTTATTAAACAGAAATTATACTGGTCTTGCTACTGTAGGTAACGGTATGGCGAACTGGGTTTCAACTACAGCTCAAAGTTTTGATGAGTTTGCTTATAGGTTTAATCCATTAAGATTAATAAAAGATGATAACGGAGAAACTCCAGAGTGGTTAAAACCTATGGGTGACGTAATTAATCTTACAGTTCCTGGTGCTGGTTATTTACTAACGCAAGCGGGTGAAAGTGATGAGCAAAGAAAATTTAGACATGATAAATGGAATGAGTGGCAAGAAGATTGGTCAAACAAAGTTCAAAAGCCAAAAGCTTGGGACGATATAAACGGTTGGTATGATTTTGGAGAATGGTCTGCTGGTGTAGCTGGTAATCAAATACCTCAACTTGCTTTTATGTATGCTACAGCTGGTTTAGGAACAGCCGCTGGTTTAGGTGCTAAGGGCATGCAAGCTTTAACAATGTCTTCAATGCTTATTCCTTCTGCTGGTGGTAAGTTTAGAGAGATGCAAGAAGAGATGGACATGTATCCAACAGCTGATGGCGAACCTTTATACTCTAATGCTCAACTATATGGAATAGCTATGTCTACCGGTGCTGTTGAAGCTTTGTCTGAGCAAGTTACTTTTGGTCAGTTAAACGCTGCAATGGATATTGGTGGCGATGCTTTTACTTTAGGTTTTAAACAATACTTAAAAAAATCTTTTGGTAGTCAAATGGCTAGAGTTGGTATAGATATATTAGAAGAAGGTACTTCTGAAGCGTTAGCTACTTTAGGTGAAAATTATTTAGGAACTTTTAGAGGTGGAGAACATAAGAATAAAAGTTTATGGGACGGTGTTGATGAAGCATTTGTTTCTGGTGCTTTAATATCTGTGGGTATAAAAGCTATGGGTACTGCTAAAAATCCAACAGCTGCATTTACATCAAAAGATACAAATCAAAAAAGAGGTGAAATTGGTTTAAGACTTCAAAAAATAAATGATTTAATATCAAAACCAGGTCTTAGCGATAATTTAAGAAGTGAATATATAGGTGAAAGAAATGCTTTAATAGCTGAAAGTAATAAAATATTACAAGCTGATATTAAAAAAGTTGATTTAATGTCTGGTGCAGAAAAGAAAGCTCTTATAAATATAGAAACCTCTATAATGCAGCTTAGACAAAAAGCTGAAGGTATTGCCGCTGATAAATCATTAACACCAGATCAAAAGAAAACTGAGGTTGAAAGATTAGAAAATCAAGTAAAAGGACTAGAGTCTGCTAAAGAAGGTGTGCTAAGTAGATATACAGCTATGGAAGCTGAAGAAAATTATCAAATAGAAAAACAAAAAGTACAACAAAGAGTTGATGCTTTTAACGAAAGACAACAGCAAGAAGGTGGAGAAGGTAGAACAGCTGAAATGGTTGAAACCGATACCCAGACTATAAACGAAAACAACTTAGCTGACTTAGCTGAAATAGATGCTGAGATTGCAGAGAACCAAAGAGTGTTAGAAAACGTTGATCCAGATAGTGATGCTGCTAAAACAGCTAGAAGCAATATAATTGAGTTTAACCAAAGAAAAGCAGGGTTAGAAGGTATGAGTAAGCAGTTTGGTTATATATCTACAGATGCTAATGGTAACTCTAAGTTCTTTATAAATAAAGATACTAACTTAGCAAACAACAACGTAACAACACCTATGCATGAGTTTTTACATCATGCTTTATGGGCGACTGTAAAAAGAAATCCTAAGACTCAACAGATGATGGGTGGAGCTTTAATAAGTGATATAAATAATAATGCCAGTACGGTTGGTGATAACTTTATAAACAAGGTAAATGCTTATGAAGGCATGGACATGCAGGGTGAAGAAGTTATTACAAGTTTATCAGAAGCTATAAAAACTGGTGACGTAAAGTATAGTGAAAACTTGTTTACAAAAATGGGAGATACTATACGTAGGTATTTCCAAAATAATTATCCTGAGTCTGCGTTAGGTAAAATTAAATTTAACACAGGTAGAGATGTTTATAATTTTGTAAAAGACTTTAATGACAGTATTGAAAAAGGATATGATAGTGGTGCTATAAACAATGTTATAGATAAAGGTGCTATTGGTAGACTAGTTGATGGTAAGAAAACTGACGCACCAAAACAAGATGGTCAAGTTTACGAGTCTAGAATATATCAAGAAACAGACTTGATGTATAAAGAAAATAAAACTAGATGGGGTAATGATAGAATAAGAAAAGGTTTAGCTGCTCAAATGGCATATGGTTTAGAAGGCGATGTTATGTATAGGTTGAGAAACTTTGAAGGTTTAACAGCTGAAAAACAAGATATAGCTTTAGATTTTATTGCTGATGACAAAAGTGGTTTGACTGGTTTGATCGATGGTTTTGATCCTGTAAGAATGATAAATAAAGAAACAGGTCAACCTTACGAAAGTGTAATGGCATATTTATTACATCGTATGCCAAACGGTATGAGGTTAATTGACGCTAGGTTATTAGGTTTTGTACAGAAAAATCCTAAGTATGGTAATATTGTACAGTCTATGGAGCAAGAAGGTGTACAAGATTCAATGGAAAAACAAAATCAAATAAATAAAAACAATACTCCTGATTCTGATGATACTGTTATAGAAAGAGAAAGTAAAAGAATGTTTGTTAACTCTATGGTTATACCAGACGGTAAAATTGTTGAGCTTAGAGAAAACAACCAAGACACTTATAATGAAGCTTTGCAAGAGGTTCAAGCTGAGTTAGATCAAGATATAAAAAACAATATTGCCGCAGAAGGCACAGAAGTAAACTTAAACACGGTTAACCAAAGATTTGTTGGTAAAGTTATAGCTAATGAAGTTACCAATGCTAATGTTGATGTTAATGGATTAACTTATAAAGGTTTTCAAAAGCTATTAAAACAAGGTCCATTAAAGCCAGTGCTACAAGTTTTTGCTGACTTATACGGAGTACCTATTGACAAACTTATAAAAGATGCAGATCTTAATCAAGCTCAAAGAGGTGCAGCTCAAAATATGTTTTTACTTAACGCAGACTCTAATATACAAGGTTTGCCAGATGGTCACACAGCAAGTGGAACGGCTACAGGTGTACCTAGAGTATTGTTAAATATGGTTAACCCTGAAACAGGAAACACAGATTTATTGTATAAAAAAACAGCTGCAGCTAAAGCAGCAAAAACAGGAAGTAGAGCTGGTTTACCTCTTCAAGTAAAACAAAAAGGTATAAACAAAGCGCATGTACAAGAAAACCTAGGTATATATAGAGGAAAACCAAACAATGCTGCTAGAGGTGTAGATGGTATGCTTAGAAGCTTTGTTATACAAAATGCAATGCTAGCATCTAACCAAGCGGTAAGACAAGACGCTTTAATGAAAGCAGAAAATCCTTTTAGCGTTATAAAAGCTGTTGGTGATGGTAAGTCTGATTTGTATTTTGCTAAGGTTCCAATGATGAACGGTAAAACTGTTGCTATGAAAAATGCAACACCACAAGCTTGGGAAGCTTTTTCAAATGTTATGTCTAACAATAGATCTATACAAGCTTTTCCAGAAACTGTAGTTCAAGTTGCTTCAGAGGTCTATGGTATTCCAGTTGAAAACTTTGGTAATATGATAGAAGTTGTTAATGCTGAAATTGGTAAGTATCAAAACCAAGAAGTTATAACACCAGAGCAATGGAGAAGAGTTAGCGATAAAATTGTTGAAGGAGAGGTTTTTACAGAAAGCAATTGGAAAGATCAATTAAAACTAATTGGCAGACAAGACTTAATGTATTATAGAAATAATACTGAAAATGATATAAAAAATTATACAGAGTCAACTATTGACTTTTTAAAAACACTACCTACGGCTGCGCTACAAAATCCAGCTGTTGTAAAATATGCTTTGCAAAATGGTAGTGTAAAAAGAGGTGATTTTTTTACTGGTAGTCAAGTAGATGCTATGGTTAATGAAATTGTTTCCGAAAGAGAAAGCAGAGGAGATGCTGGACCTTCGACAACAGTTGATTATAGCAAAGTTAATTATGACTCAACTATGTTTAAAAAACTAACTGACGTTGCTTTAAATATAGATCCAAGCCTTAAAGGTATAAAGAAAGCTCAAGCTATAATGAAAGAGGTTAGATCTATACTAAGTGAATCACTAAACCCAACTAGAAAAGGTAAAAAAGCTGTTGATCCTATTCAAAACAAAGCTGCTTTAAAAGAGTTTTATTCTGTTATGAATGATTATTACAACGAACCTGGTATAACAAAAGCAGAGCAAACAAAGAGAGGTAAGTTTATAGTAACAACTCTAAAACAACAATCTAGTAGAGCTAAGGGTTTATCTAGAATGGCAGCGGGTATAACGTCGATGTCAATGACACCTGGTGTTGAAAACTCTAAAGTTATGAAAAGTGGTAAGGTAATACAAAAACCATATCACAGTGAACATGACAAAGCTAACATGGCTTTAAATGCTCAGGTGTTAAACTCTATACTTGCTGACTCGTTTAAAGGAGATATAGACCTGCAATTAAAACATTATAACCAAACAGCTTTAAATGAAGATCAAAGAATTATAATTGACAACGCTTGGGGTAAAACAGGTACAACCCCTATATACAGAGATGGTATGCCTATAGAGGTTAGATTTACAGAAGTAGATCCTATGATAGCAAGAGATTTACTAATGTTTGAGTATGGAACTACTTTAGATAGATCTATTGCATCGGAATTAGTACTAAAAGACATTGGTGACGGTTCTTTAGCTCCTTTTGCTCAAGATGTTAAGGCTGTTATGGGCGTAGAAAATACTAATTACTTTTCTAAAAATCAAGACACACTGTTTGACAATGTAGATGCTAGAGAAGCTTTTGGTAAGTTGATAGGTAAAACTAGTCTTGCTAATCAAACAGAGGCTAAAATAGCAGCTGTTGAGCTTATAAAAACTATGGAAAACATTAATGACATAAACAATGTTAAAAATAGTTTAGTTAATGCATACCCTATGTTAAGTAATGATATGACTTTAGATCAACAACTACAAACTGTAGCAAAAATAGACAGTGCTATAATGTTTTCTAAAAAACCTAACAACCCGTCAAAGGGAATTACTATATTAGATTTTGATGATACACTAGCCACTAGTAAATCAAAAATATTATACACAAAGTCTGATGGAACTAAAGGTTCTTTAACGCCAGCACAATACGCTAAAAACTATCAAGAAATGTTGGGTCAAGGAACTACGTTTGACTTTTCACAGTTTAACGAGGTTATTGATGGTAAAATTGCACCGTTGTTTAATAAAGCAATGAAGCTACAAGGTAAGTTTGGTCCTAAAAATATGTTTGTGCTAACTGCAAGACCAGCAGAGTCTGCACCAGCTATACACGCTTTCTTACAAGCAAATGGTTTAAAAATACCTTTAGACAATATAACTGGTTTAGCAAACTCTACAGCAGAAGCTAAAGCACTTTGGATAGCTGAAAAAGTTGGTCAAGGTTATAATGATATATACTTTGCTGACGATGCGCTTCAAAATGTTCAAGTTGTTAAAAACGTGTTAGATCAAATGGATGTTAAGTCTAAAGTACAACAAGCTAAAACAGTTTACTATAGTAAAATGTCTAATGAGTTTAACCAAATATTAGAAGACGTCAAAGGCATAAGAAAAGAAGCTACATTCTCAGATGCTAAAGCTAGAAAACGTGGTGCACAAAAAGGAAAGTTTGATTGGTTTATACCAGCATCGGCTGAAGATTTTAAAGGTTTACTTTATAAGTTTTTAGGTAAAGGTAAAAAAGGAGAAGCTCAGTTACAGTTTTTTAAAGAAGCTTTAATGGATCCTTTTGCTAAAGGTATTAGAGCTATGGATGCTGCAAAAAATAGAATATCTAACGATTTAAAAGCGTTAAACAAACAGTTTAAAGGTATAAACAAATTACTAAAAAAGACAATACCTACAGGGGATTTTACTTATGATACAGCTGCTAGGGTTTATAATTGGAATAAGCTAGGCTACGATATTCCAGGTATATCTAAAACAGACCTTGCAAATATGATAAAAGCTGTTGAAAGTAATCCTGACTTAGCGGCTTATGCTGATGGTTTAAACAAAGTTGCTGGTGGTATATATCCTCAGCCAGGTCCATATTGGACTACAGAAACTATAGCTTCTGATTTATATAACATGAGTGAAGGTGCAAATAGAAAAGATGCTTTGGCAGAGTTTATAGAAAACAGAAAACAAATATTTGGAGAGTGGGAAAACGGCAAACTTGTTGGAGAAAACATGAACAAAATAGAAGCTGTATATGGTACTAAATACAGAGAAGCTTTGACTGATATGTTGTGGCGTATGGAAAATGGTACTAATAGAAACTTTGGTGGTAATAGATTAACTAATAGATTTGCTAACTGGGTAAACAACTCTGTTGGTGCAATCATGTTCTTTAACATGAGATCAGCAGTGCTACAAACATTGTCTACTGTGAATTTTGTAAACTGGAGTTTTAATAATCCATTGAAAGCTGGTATGGCTTTTGCTAATCAACCACAGTTTTGGAAAGACTTTAGTATGATATTTAACTCTGATATGTTACAGCAAAGAAGATCTGGCTTAAAAACATCTGTTAGTCACGCTGAACTTGCTGAAGCAGCTTCTGGTTCTAAAACACCTGTAAAAGCTGTGTTTGCTAAGTTAATGAAAATGGGTTTTTTACCTACACAAATTGCGGATAGTTTTGCTATTGCTTCTGGTGGTGCTACATTTTACAGAAATAGAGTTAATGATCTTATAAAGCAAGGTGTAAGTGAGGTAGATGCTAAGAAACAAGCTTTTCAAGAGTTTCAAGCTATAGCAGAAGAGACTCAACAATCATCTAGACCTGATATGATTTCATCACAACAAGCTTCTCCACTAGGTAGATTAATACTTGCATTTCAAAATACACCAATGCAGTACACTAGGTTAATTAAAAAAGCAACACTTGATTTAGCAAACGGTAGAGGTGATATGAAAACAAACATATCTAAAATAATATATTACGGTGCTATTCAAAATGCAATATTTGCTGCGTTACAAAAAGGGTTGTTTGCTATAGCGTTTAGCGGTGATGACGACGAGGAAAAATTAATTGAAAAAGAAATAGGTATAGCAAACTCAATGCTTGATTCTGTTCTTAGAGGTACTGGTGTTGGTGGCGCTGTAGTTTCTACTATAAAGAATATAATAATGAAAGCTATGTCTGAAAGCGACAAAGGTTGGAGCGCTGATGAAGGTAAAGTTGTATTACAATTTTTAAACTTATCTCCACCAATTGGGTCAAAAGCTAGAAAGCTTAACAGTGGTTTAAAAACTTTAAAGTTTAAAGGTGAGAATATAAAAGACATGTCTATGTTTGATATAAATAATCCTTTGTGGAATAGTATTGGTCATTTTGTTTCTTTCTCAACAAACGTTCCTTTAGATAGAGCTGTTCAAAAAGCTCAAAATATATCTGAAGCTTTAAATGCTGATAACGCTACTTGGCAACGAATAGCTTTGATGATGGGTTGGAACACTTGGGATCTAGATGTTAAAAACAAAGCTGTTGAAGCTTCTTCAGAAAGAATTAAGAAAAGAAAAGAAGAAGAGAAACAAAAGAAAAAAGAAGAAAAGAAAAAAGAAAAAGAAAGGTTAAGAAAAGAAAAAGAGGCTAGAGAAGTTCAATGTTCTGCTAGAACTAGAAAAGGTAAAGGACCTAGATGTAAAAACAGAACTGAAAATAAATCTGGAAGATGTTACTCTCACCAGTAAAATATTAAATTTACAAGTGATTTATAAACTATGAAGAAACTACTAATTATATCGTTAATGATATTAACAGCTTGTGCTGCTCCAAAAAAATGTTGTAGTCAAGTTGATTTTAAAAAATATTTTAAATTTGCTACGTTTTATGGCGCTGCAAGTGGGGGTACTTCTATATCAGATGTAGAAACTTTTTCTGTTAATAACGGTTTAGAAACAGCAACTATAAAAACACCTTTTGATTACAATATAGCTTTTGGTGTTAGAAAAATTGCAAGGTTTGGTTATGAAA
>Ga0208899_1000923_pt1 | contig 21444 bp, 41 predicted proteins | sample VirMetDEL_Nov_24_FD_184518 | JGI IMG/M metagenome (GOLD analysis project Ga0208899, IMG submission 184518) | Aqueous microbial communities from the Delaware River and Bay under freshwater to marine salinity gradient to study organic matter... | ecosystem: Environmental > Aquatic > Marine >... | reverse complement strand
CAGCATCTATTAACCCACTTGGCGAAACTGTTTGATCGGTTGAAATCGTAGAGTTATACCCAATCCCTTTAGACCAAACAGCATTACTAAAGTCCTCAGAGTACGTCAACAGATTATGCGGACGCCACTTGATCGCGGGTACTTCGCGGACGGAGATGTTATCTAGGGATAAAATAGAATTACCAATTCCAGCAATTGATATCCCAGTTCTATTAACAGTTGGAACCACAAAAGATGTGTGGGTGCCTGTGCTATTAAATTGCCCAAAAGTATCAATGCCACCACCTACATTGATACCCACCACACACCCTGCGCCAGAAGTGTAATCTAAATCAAAAGTTAGTACATACACTTTTCCAGCCGTCATTACAGGAAGGCCGGTCTGACTAAGAGCGGTTCCAGTAGAATTGCTAAAATAAGCCCTACCGCCACTAATAGTCCACCCAGTCCCTTTAGTCCAATTAGTATCAGTATCGAAATCCCCATTCGTCACAAGCTCTGGGCCATACCCGTCCACCATAGTGCCAAGGCTGGTAGCAGAGTGCGTCATAGCCCCACTGAACGTGGTAGCTGATCCGTCTGTCCTGTAAGTCTCTCCAGTAAAATCGAATGCGAGTTCTGGCTCAAAGCCATCTACTGCATAAGCATCACCCACGGCTCTAGCTAAAACATTAGACGAACCAATGTTTCGTGTCTGAATTGATCTTGTCCTTACAAAAGCCATTACACTTTCTCGCAATTAGAAGCTATAAATTAAGGAGTCCACCTGTCAGTAACAGAACAATAAACACTAATTGTTCCTGAAGTATAAGCAGATACCCTGGCTCTTATATAGCCCAAAGAATCACTATTAGCTGTTGTTCCATCAGCAGTAAATGTGCTTAAAGTAGTTGCGCTTTCACTTTCGTGGGTTTTGTATTCAATTACAACAGTAGCTGTAGTAATCCCACTCACAGAAAATACCTTATCTTTAGGAAGTCTAAACCACTGACCTGTAGAGGTTGTGGTAGCACCATCAAGCAAAGTAACAGTGCGGTTGTCAGATAGTGTTTGATATGTCATTATGTTTGTCTCCGCAGAGTCCAGATTAATAATTTTAAACTTGTCTTGAGATCCAGGTTACTGCTGCAACGACAACGATCCAAAACAATCTTTCCATATAAGCCCCAGCAGCAGCACTTCTTTGTAACTTATCTATAGAAGCATCCATATTATTTACTTTTTGCTCTATGCCACTTTGCCTGTTAAAAACTGTAGTGAGTCTTTCTTCTACACGAGCAAGACTAATAACCGCGTGTTGGAGGTCGTCAATTTTTTTCTCTAGCCTTGCTAGACGGTTCTCTGTGACTTCGGGCACGACTCACCTCTAAGAAGGCCAGGTTAAAGCTGGAAGCTCTGCTATAAGCTCATCTATCGTAGGAGGCTGTCTAGTACCAGCATCTACCTCTCCAAGAACCTCATAGCATTTATCCCATACAGAATCTCTCCAATTAACACAAGCCTGACCTTCTGGGCCATACTTAGGATTAGTTGAAGTTGCATAAGTTGCTGCTGAAATCATTGAGTCATATTGACGTTCTGCAACCTTCTCATTCATAAATTTTTGAACAGCAAGCTCATACTTTCGAACAATCTTATTTCGATAGTCCAGTTTCTCTTGAAGATCCATCTCAACAGCAGATTTAGCAAGAATCCATGCGCCATTTATATAAGTAGGTAGCTTGTCTGTGACAATCTTATGAGTCAAAGCATTGTGGTCTGGATCATTTACAACAGACACAGGAAAAACACCCCATTCAGCTAATAACTCATTACTAGGATTCTTTGGAAAAGAAGTATTCGGGTTATCGCGTCTAAGATCACCGATTGAATATGGATAAATCTCGGCAATATTATTGTTTGCTTTTACATACATCTATTTAATCTCAATTTACAATAAAAATATTAAAGTGAATAAGCCCAAATTGCTGCGCTAATACTTCCAGCAATGTACATTTTTGCCCCATTTGGCTTAAAAAACAAACCTCTAGGAACAATCTCTTGTTGACCTACAGAAAAATCCTGCAAATAACTAGCAGTAGAAATATCCCAAGCTGTAGACAAACTGTACTCGTATATTTTATTATTGTTTTCTCCAACAATGTACATCTTAGTTCCGTCATATTTAAAGAATAAATCTTGTGGAACAAAATCTTGCGCTGATATTGAAAAATTTTGCACATAACTAGCTGTGCTAATATCCCAGACTGTGCTTAGACTATACTCATTAACATCATCACCAGCAGAACCAGTAATATACATCTTTGCTCCGTCAGGCTTAAAAAATAACCCTGTTGGAGAAGTTTCTTCTGTTGATACTGAAAAATTTTGAGAATAGCTGGCTGTGCTTATATCCCATCCAGTAGATAGGCTGTATTCATTTACATCATCGCCAGAAGAACCAATGATGTACATTTTAGTTCCATCATTTTTAAAAAATAACCCTTGTGGAATAGTCTCTTCTGTTGATACTGAAAAATTTTGTACATAACTAGCAGTAGAAATATTCCATTCAGTCGATAAGCTATATTCATTTACATCATCACCAACAGTTCCGGTAATATACATCTTGGTTCCGTCATCTTTAAAAAATAACCCTGTTGGGCTAGTCTCTTCTGTTAATACTGAAAAATAATCAGATGTTGGATAAGTAAAAGATGCAGTAGAAATATCCCAAGCTGTTGATAAGTCGTATTGATAAACTGTATCTATATACTCCACAATGACGTACATTTTAGTTCCGTCATCTTTAAAAAATAAACCTTCTGGTGTGATTAATGAAAAATATTGCTGAACTAAAGAAAAACTTTGCACGTAACTAGCACTAGAAATATCCCAAGCTGTCGATAAACTGTACTCATATACATTTTCACTTTGGCCAATGACGTACATTTTGGTTCCGTCATTTTTAAAGAATAAACCTCTTGGGGTAGATTCTTGTGAACTTATAGAAAAATTTTGTACATAACTAGATGTACTGATATCCCAGGCTGTGCTTAGGCTGTATTCATATACATCATTATTATCGTTGCCGAGCATATACATTTTTGTTCCGTCTGATTTAAAAAATACATCACTAGGCGCAATATCTTGTCCACTAACAGAAAAATTTTGTACATAACTCGCAGTGCTTACATCCCATGCTGTAGATAAACTATATTCATTTACATCATCACCAGAAAAACCAATAATATACATCTTGGTTCCATCATTTTTAAAAAACAAACCTGCTGGGTATATTTCTTGGGAAGAAACAGAAAAAGCCTGAACGTAACTAGAGGAAGAAACATCCCAGGCTGTGCTTAAATTATACTCTTTGACATTTCTAGTAGAATCGTCAAGCACATACATCTTGGTTCCATCTGATTTAAAAAACACATCAGTTGGACTATCATCAACGCTAACAGCAAAAAAATTAACAGGCGTGTCATCAAATGCAGCAGCAGAAAGATCCCATCCGCCTCCTAACAATCCAGCACCTTGTACTTTATGCCAAAGCATTATGAACCATCTCCTACCAAAGCTCCGTAGAGAGTTGTGCTAACTTTCCATAAGGCCACTACGGTATATCCAGTAGTTGCTAGTGTCGGTGCGCTCCCTGCATTATTCACCCAAGTCATCGTAGGCCAAGTAATTGAATATGCAGTGCCATCATCAATCATTAAAGTAATAGCCTCTCCAGAAGAGAGATTATCTGTTAATGAGGTAATGTTCCCAGTTAAAGTAACGGTATGAATTGAACCATTATCTGGGTCTAAATCTGTTGTATTTGCACCGCTAGTAGTGGCCCAAGAATATACGTCCTCTAGTATTGTTCCTGTTATTGTTAAACTAGAAGGATTGGTTCCAATTTCTACAACTGTACCACCTGAATCTTCAGTAAAAAGCCTTTTATCAGTTACATTGACAGCCAACTCACCTTGGACAAGATCGCCAGAAGTAGGTACTGCTGAGCCAGTTGAACTATTCTTAGTAATAATGGTTGTCATCTATCTCACCTTTGCTTTAACAGCTCGTAACCTTTTCTCCGCTTCTTTCTTTGTTTTGGAGTATCCAGGCACTTTATCTATTTTCCAACCTTTCTTGGTTTTGCGTATTGGCATTACCACTTAACCTTATCTGCCCAATAAGCTGCAGACATTTTCCCCTTAGAAATATTCTTCGCGTGACGAGCCTTAAAAGATCGTCTGCGAGCTTTTTCTTTCTCAGTTTTAGGACTTTTCCCTGCTCCACTAACTCCCTGCTGACCAAATCTTATTGTTTTGATTTGATCCCCTGACTTAGCCACAACAACGTGACTTTTCGTTGGATGATTAGGAGTTCTTTTAGGTTTGTTATACCCAGAAACTCCAGCTCTTTGTAACCTTGAATCTTTCTTCATAAGAATAGACCAGGGGGCTTACGCCCCCCAGTCCTCACCTTCTTAGGCGTCTGGAACAACCAGGATGAATCCTGCTTCCGGACGATGAGCCTGAACACCATAGAGAGCATCTGCAGTGTAAAGGGTCGAGAGATACTCTTGCTTGTACTGAGTTTGAGAACGAACGCTCATTTGCTCAGCAAGAACAAGTGCATCTTTGTGGATCAGGAAAGCTCCACGCACATCAACAGTACCAGCACTGTTTGAAGTTGCATCTTCAATCAGAGGGCAGTTAGAAGATACGTAAACGTCAATGCCATAAACTGAACCAATCAAGCCAGACTGTACAGTCTTGCTGTCTCGGAAATCAGAAGAAACATAACGCTCAGTACCCATGATGGCAGAACGCAAAGCAGGAGGAATAACAAATGCACGATCAGTCATAGGAACGTCATTGTCATCCATCAGCTTGATGAGAGCGCGGAAACCAGCATCAGTAAATACGTCAGTGGCTACAACGGTATCATCAGTGTATGCAGTCAAACCAGTTGATGCGTCAACAAAGTAAGAGTTAGCATTTTCCCAAGCAGTACCAGTACAAGTACCAGAAACAGCAACAGTCAGGTCAAGAGTGCTTGAACCAAAACCTGTGCCAGCTCGGAACAAATCATCATCTACTTGCTTGGCAAGAGCATAGCCAGCATCTTCAGTGTAAAACTGTCGAAGCGAAGCAAGAGCCTGTACCTCTACAATATCCTCGATCAAACGAGAGTATTCGTAGTGACGATTAATAGTGATAGTGGTTTCACTTTCCAGGTTAGCCTGCATCGTGACAGCAGTTGCTTCTGCCTTAGCATTAGCACTACCACGAGTAGGCTTAGGAATGTGAATAACATCTCCTTTCTTGCCACTCATAGCCATTTTCTTGACCAGAGGAGCCATTTTCAGAGATGCTTGATAAGCAGCGATTACTTCGTCTGACCATATTTCAGGTACAAAAGTATTTGCTGCGGTTTTGTCTACTACCGCATTCGCGGTAAAGTAAGCGCCAGAAGTTTCACCAGCCATTTTTAATTACCTCATCTAACGCGATTCTCCCTATAAGCCTTAATAATCTCAGGCTCCATAGCAAGATATCGCGACTTGTCAGTCTTCATAAGTTCAATAATATCCTGCCTTCGATATATCTTTCTTGAAGATTTTTCAGAACTAGCCTTAACACTACCAGTAGAAGCTTTATTAATAGCATCCTTACGAGAATCTTTCTCAGCCTGAGAAGCATCTGACTTTACTGCTTGGATAGCTTTATATTGAGAAAAAAGCTCATCTGCTGCAGCAAAATCATAATTCTTATCAGCCCTTGAAAAAAGCTCTTTCCTAATCTCACTGTTGCTCACCCAGTTAATAAAATTACTATCTTGAATGAGATTAATGGCATCAGGATGTTTGCTTAAAATAGCCTCCTTAGCATGGTTTTGTTTAAATTGTAAGCTCGCTGCTTGCGCTTCCTTAATAGCAGGATGGTTAGCAATCTTGCTTTCAACTGCCTTATCTGGATCTGCAAAGAAATCTATCTCTTCAGCAGGCTCCGGTGCTTTGTTTTCAGACTGTTTAAGAATGAAGTCATCAACTACCTTTCTAAGTTCTCCTAACTCATTGCCTTGAGTCCCCAATCTGCTTTCAGCTTCCTGGTGCATCTTAACAAGTTCGTCTATAGACTTATTGCGGTATTGCTGTGGTAACTCTGCTACCCCTTCTTCAGGCTTCTCTGCAGATTGCTCTACAGGCTCCTCTTCTGGGACAGAATCCAGCTTGTCAAATTTTTCATCTACCTCTACTGGGTCAATTAGTTTAGCCATTATTAAACCTCTATAAGACCGACTTTAGCTACCCTGAAACTCCTTTGAGTATATTGGACTATTGATCGGCTGCCTTACGTTCTAGTTTCATCTTTTCTTCTCTGTTCTTAATCCACTTCTCTGTAGCACCTGGAAAATGACCAGAGGTTGGATCTAAACTACATCGAACAGGAGAAATGATCCTCCGAGCTACCTGATTACACTGAGGACAATCAATCTCTTTGACTTCACGTGAAACAAGACTTTCAGTAGAATGTCCAGCCTCACATACAAAATCAAACAGAATCATTGCTACCCTCGTTAGCGTAATGCTCAATGGTAGATTCCATGTTTAACAAGAAGGCAATAATATTTAACTGTCCTTTACGAAAGTGCATATCATCGTTATCCTTCGTTGCCTCAACAGAATTTATTTGAAGAGCGTTACTCTTAAACTCTTCCATTAATACTTTCCAGCCATCGGTTGCAAACATATCAACCAAGGCTTCATAATGCTTTTCCGTTTCCTGATCCACCTTTCGTCCTCCTCGATTTAGTGGGTTTATCGAAATCTTTTAACTGTTTTTCTACTTCTTCTAATCTTTTCTCAAGTCTTAAAAAAATCAAATTAACTTGATCTAAGATGTTTTGCATTTCTCTATTGGTTATCATTTCAACGCCTTGGCGGTTTCAAGATTAAGCTTTCGTTCTGCCAGCATCCTATCTGTAGCTTTCAGCCTTCTTTCAAATTCTTTATCATCCTGAGTGCCTACCCTTAGATTAGTAGACACTGCTTTAATACGATCATTCTCAAGCTCAACAGGAATAGCTTTAGTCTCTGCTGCAATCTTCTGCGCTCTGGCTTGAGATTCTGCAGCCTGACCATTAAGAGCATTAGTTTGAGACTCTTGAAACGCCATCTGAGCCTGTTGAACAGCTTGTTGAGCCTGCTGCTGCTCTGGAGTAGGCTGACCAGCTTGTTGAAGCGTTTGAATTAATTGCTCCCTGTTAGCAAGATTCATATTGTCAATGATTGACTGAATCAAAGCAGAATACAGAGGAGACTCTGGAGACATTGTTTGAAGAAGCTGAACTAACTGAGTAACCTCATACTCCCTGGCAATAATCCCTAGAGAAGAAGTAACTTCAAACTTATAATCATTAACAGGATAGATTTCTGGCTCAAACTGCATATAACGATGAGCTACCTTTGTTACGAAAGGTATCAAAAATGATTCCTGAAAGTTAATTAAAGTTCTCTTATGGCGCTTAATAATAGCTCCAAGGGACATAGAAATCCCCGCAGCGGTAGCCTCACCGTTGATAGAACCTGGAATACCAGCAGAATCAATGGCTCCGGTTGCGGTCTGAACCATCTTTTGCAGGGCGTCTGCTTGGGCGAACGTAATTTGAGAGACTTGACCAAAATTAAATGGTTGAAGAACCTCTCTAGGGTCGCCATTAGTCAACAGGATTTTACCAGGGCGAACTTCGGGTCTAGCGCCACGGGGTAAACGTGTTGCGTCCATTGCCATCATGGGATGAACCGTGAGGGCAAGCGCGTCAATTCTTGCTCTTAATTCAGCATCAAGAGCCTTTTGAGAGTTATAACCTTTCTCACAGACCCCTCTTCCCCAGAATCTGCCTGGAACAATATCCCAAGGGAAAGCCACAACAGGTCTATCCTGCATCATGTATGGGTTTTTCTCTGCTTTTAGGAGAGTTCCACCATTAGCAATAACAATAATTGCCTCTACATAGTAAGACTTGTCTTCAGAAGAGTCTTCAAATTCTTCTTCTTGTTCGATTAAATTTCTTGGAACTAAACCATAATATTTAGTAAGCCTAACCTTATCATCAGGCTGATCTGTCAACTCATGGTCTGGGTCTAAGTCAGAGTCTTCTGGAGCTAATTGAATAGGCACATCTCTGTAAACGCCCTTCTCCTGAAGAAGCTCTACAGAGTGATAAGGTACATATTCATCAATAGCTACACCAATAGCATCCTCAATAGAAGTAGCTACAGGGTCAATCAAAAAGTTCTGAGGCAAAACAGGACGCAATTTGCATACAGTCCTGTCACCAATCAAAACACCAACAGCCTGCATTTGACCTTCCATAACAGGCTGAGATGCTGGCTTCATTTCTTTTTCTTGCTCAATTACTATCTCGGCAACGCCAGTACCAAAGACAGCAGCGTTAATTAAACACTCAGCTACGCCTTTCCTAATCTTGTTTCTTTGAAAGTCTCGATAAAGTTGATTTCTCAGATAAACAATGTCTTGAGTTTCCTGGTCTTGAAGGTCATCTCTAATAGTAAAGAAGTTACCTCTACCAAAAGTAGCCTCTTCAATCTCAGCTACAGAAGATTCAACTGCTTGTTGTAGAGCTGGAGATATAATTTGAGATCTTTCAGAATCTCTAGTCTTATCTTCGTAAGAATACAATCCCCTCCAAAGACGATAGTATTCATCGAATTTGTTTTCGTAGTTATTTTCAAAGTGATCTCGCCAGGAGTCGCACTTCTCTATGACCCAGCTTTCGATAGACTCTTGAATTGTAAACTCTTCTCTATCTAACATAGTTAGTACCCAGCTACTCTATCAAAGACTTCATAAGTATCATCTTCAAAGTCGTATGAATATGCCACTTTAGCTAATTGATCTATATAAGCTAAAGAATCAATCATATCGTCATGGGTTAAGGGGTCTGGAAATTGAAACAACTCATCCATGAATTGAATATTCCAATCTCCCTTGTTTAACAGAATTAAACCGTTTTCAAACCTTCCCTGTAATGCCCACATGACACGATCAGTTTTCTTTTTGTTTCCATGAGTAAGTTCTTCTACTCTAAAGAAACGATTATACTTCTTCATCAGATCAGTTAGAGGAGACATAACAGCTTGTCTGGCAATGCCTTTTTCTATTCCAACTGATACTGGCTCATAATCTCTAACGACTTGGAATATCTTTCTTGCCGTTTCGTCTAAAGACCATCTGCCAACAATAATATCTTTTACCCACCACCCATTTTCATGGACTTTAACTATAGAGATTGAGGTATTATCTAGTCGTTTTGTCTTGTTTTTCTTCCCAACCTCCTCAAAACCAGCAAGGTCAATAGCTATATAATAATCCCCAGCAGGCTCTTCTGAGCTAAAAGATACCCAAGACTCCTTAAACATCTCAGATCCACGAGCCTCAAAAGAGGCCATGAACTCCTGTCTAAAAGCATAAGAACTCATAGACTTCTTAGCACGATCAATCTCATTTTTATCCAAGAGATTGTTGTCGTAGCTTGTATAATGCCATGCCTTAAAATCGGTGTCGCTACCTAACTCAGCCTGTTTGTAGAGTTCATAAAAATGATTTCTACCCATTGGTGTACCGATAAATAAAGCACTTCCTTTTAAGTCAGCTAAAGCTGGTCTTAAAATTAGTTCCCAGACATCAGGCTTCATGTCTGCGTATTCGTCTAATACGAGGTACTTGAGAGACACACCACGCATGGTTTCTGGTCTGTCAGCACCCTTTAATGAGATGGTAATCCCGTTAATAAGCCTGATTTGCATATTATTAACGTGAGAACCCTCAATAACATCATGCCCAACCTCTAATAAAAGGTTCCACATAATGTCTCTGGCCTGTCCCTGAGTAGGGGCAACGTAAAAAACGTGTCCCTTATCAGTCTGTAAAGCATTTACCAGTAGTAAATAGGCCGCTAAACGTGATTTACCTGTTCTTCTACCAGCAGCAACTACCTTAAACCTTACAGGATCGTTCCATACTTCTTGTTGCCAAGAAAGCAAAGAAATATCTAAATTCATACAGTTAGATCGAACTTCTTTCCATCAAACTTCAACAAGAAGAATGACACGATTGCAGTAAAAATAGAGCCTGCATTTGGGGTGATAGTTAAGTAGTCTCCCTCACTCATCACAAGGAAAATTCCTTCCCCACCAAACTGGTCGTAATCTCCATCACCAAGAGACTTGTTGGATTGGAAGGTAATAATAGAGCCGTCATGCCATGCGGCTGAATATCCTGCGGTAGAGCCTGTGACGTTGGCTATGAACAACATAGTCACCCTAGCTTCGTAGCCAGTAGGGACAGTAAACAGAGTGTTACTTGTTCCTGCGGTTAAGTTCTTGCCAACAGAGTAGGCCGATTCATTGTACATTGTATTCTCTAAAATAATGATTCAATAAAAGTTTTTGCTTGTTTTGCTTTATTTTTAATCATTCGCATATCCCACATCTTAGATTTTGATGCAGCTTCATCTTCCGAGCCCGCCCAATGATATTTAATCCAAGCCTCTTTTTGAGGGATTTTACCCTTTGCAATATCAGTAAATGGAACATTTGGCGCAACACTAAGATTAATTAAAAATAAAGCATCTTGCGTGTCTTCACTTAAAACAGAAAAGTCTGGACTTACCTTTTTTCTTCTTCTTCTTCTTTCCGTAGTTATACATTCCACTGACTCCTGGCTTTTTTCTGTGCAGTTTTCGTTAATTCGTTAAAATGGAATAACCTTTTAGAGCTTTTCGACATCTTGGCCCCAGACATTAGGGTTCCATCAGGATGTTTATGGGTTTTACCTTTATGAATGGCTCCATCCTTTAAATAATGATTAACGCCTTTCATGTTTTTTACCAAAATTTATTAGGTCTTTTGTTTTGTAGCCGCCCTCTGCATACTTTATAGCAGAATCTTTATCTTTCATTGGAAGAAAATTTCCAGTACGGAGAGCATACTTCATTGCTTGTTCATTAGAATTAAATTGGTATAACTTTCCACTTGGCAGCATGACTATTGTTGGAAAAGCATACCAATTACCGTTTTCATCAACCTCAGCAGCCATTCTGTGCGTTGATATGCTCCCGTCATCATTTCTTATAAACGGGTAGTTTTGAGGATTATTTATCCTATCTATAAATTCTGGCTGTTTTTCTTCAGGCATTACTTAGGATACTCACCGTATTTAATCATGTGGGCAATATCTAAAGCCCTTCCACCTACTTGAGTAGCCCAGAGAGAGTCTAAAAACTCCATAGAGGCTTCTGAGTAGTCTTTAAGCTCTAAAGCCTGCATAGCTAGTTTAAAATCTCTTAACTTGGGGATTCCCAAGTTAAAACCCAGATTAATTAGAGCATCCTTCCTAACCTGGTCTAAATTCTTATAGAAACGAAAAGCATTGGTTAATTCTTCATCAACACGGCTTATATCGTTCTTTAACATAAAGTAGATCTCAGAATCAGATAACCCCATATCATCGAGGTTTCTTCCTACTCCAATAGTTAGCTTCCCAGAAGTACACCGATAAGGCTTATGAGTTAATCCTTCGTGAGAGACTAACAAGTCAATCAGGTCATTCATCTACAATTTCGCCGTCTATAGTCTCTATAGGTTCTACAGAGTTTATAGATTCCATCGAAGATACGTTAATCTGGATAATTGGTTTATCTCCACCCTTATTCTTTTCATAATGACTAAGGGGAGCCATCCTATCCATGATTAGCTTCCAAGCCGCTGCCTGATTCTTGTGATCGTCATCAGTAGCAGCTCTAACAATAGAGTCTATGACTAAGTCTATTCTATTTGCCGATAAGAGCCTTTCTTCAAGCTTCTTAACAGCAGTACGCATTCCTTTAGGTCTGCCAGCTCTCTTCTTCTGCTCTTCTGCCCACTGATCCCTGGTCATCAACCTATTGGGGTTCTTGGGCCTTCCTCTTCCTCTTTTAGGGCCGACTAATTCTGCATTCTTTATTTTCTCTACTTTCTTCTTTTTCTTTCTTCTTACAGTTGGCTCGACTATGTTCTCAGCCTTAGCAAACTCAAGGTTATCAAATGTATCGCTAGAATCTGTCATAAGTTAGTGCTTACTAACATGGTAGATATATTTACAGATTTTCCCCTGGAGATACCTTGACCTAGCCAAATCAAAGACCTCTGTGTTAGTCTGAGTATTCTTATTACTTGTCTCAGCTAACAACACCTAATGGTGTGGTACTCATTTTACATAACCACAATGGTGATTATGACCCCTGCCAAGTTTCCTTGGATTAACTTCTCAGCTATAACTCGCATCAATTCTCTAGGATCTCCAGGTTCCTGTTGTCATCTGTAGGACAGCGCAGGATTTTCTGATGCTTGTCTGTCGTATTTCTACCGCAACCTTTAAAGTCTATGCCAGACATTCAGTTGAGTTATGGTCAACCTCTGAAACACCTTTCGCTACCCTATCACGTTATTTTGGGTGATTGCAAGCAATTCTTATGTTAGTAGTCACTAACCTATTCTATTAGCTATTTCAGCCTAAAAATTACCTTTTAAAATATCTTTAGTTAAATCAGCTAGTTGGACTTGGTTTAAAATTGCTCTTTTGCAAGTTTGGGGGGCTACTATAATTATTACTGACCCCATCTCCCCCCTCCCGCCCCTTCAATCGACCCTACCTCCATCGAACGAACGCTCGATATATCTCCTGGCCATCGAACAATCGCTCGATAATTGGTCAGACCAAATTGGTCAGACCAAATTGGTAGGGCCAAATGGTGTGAGGGGTTTTGTGGTAGCCATTAAACAGCAACTCGCTAACCACTCAAGCCAATCCACGACCATAAACTACTGTATAAAAGAACAGTAGACAAGATAGAATTTATTATATAGACTCTTAATCACTGTCAACAATGACAGCAACTAAACAAACACACTAACCAATAAATAGGAGAAATTAAGATGAATAAGTATTACTCGAACAACTACATCGGACAAATTGAAGTAACAGACCCTAACGGCGACACTAATATTGTTCACTTGGTAGAAATAATCGGCGGACCGGATTACAGCTTCGCTATTTATGCGGTTCATTCTAACGGCTATTACACTTATTCCGAGTAACCACACTGACGAGAGCCAGACTTAGTACCGTTATAGGAGCGGTACTGCTGGTTGGCTTTTCAACCGTAACCCTGATGACACTTGTCATCAACAATGACAGGAACAAAAAAGAGGAAAAGACAATGAAAGATGAAAAGAAATTGTATGCGGTATGGGTGGGAGGTGTTGCCGACTATTTTGATGATGAAGTGAGCGCGGAATTGTCTGCACGTTATTGGAAGGCAGAAGGCTATGACGACGTGCAAGTAGAATTAATCGGGGCGATAGAATCTAATCAATAACAATCACTGGGGGCTTCGACCCCCATTACAGAGGGTTAAACAATGAGATCGGTATATATCGGTTCGGCAACACGGCCAGACGGTTATTTCGGGGACACTGTAAGGGTTTACCTAGTTTTTGATAATGGTTATCTGTACGAGGTTCACAGGTACGGATACCATAAGTCCCCCGTTCTGCCTATGCAATTCGCAGATTATATAGAGGCGGCTGCATATATAGGTTTCAATCCAGAAGCAAAAGAATTTTATTCGGACGTTATTTATTCTTAGGAGGGTAAGACAATGAATGACTTTATTATCAATGACTACATACTGAACCAAGAAGCACGCGAGATCGTGGACGAGATTCTATCTCAAGCCGATGAAGGTCAGGATATTGAGGAGCTGATCAGTCAGACGGTAGACGGCCACGAGTGGGTTATCTACACCTACAAGGCGCTTAGACTCTGCGCTGAGTGCAACACCACAGAAGGAGAGGCAATGCTAGAGGATACGGGTCAGACGTTTTCAGACGTAGGCAAACACGCAACAGCGGTCGCATACTGGACTCTATGCGTGGCGTGTTATAACTACTTAAACGAATTACAGGAGGCGGCATAATGAACATTAAACCAATAGCATCAAATCAAACCGAACTAACTACAACAGAGGGAACCGTTATCCTGTTCTCATATCAGACACCAGTGGCAGCACTGCTACCCTCTGGGAGGTACGTCAGGACTTCCAACTGGTACAGTCAGACAACCACTAGGCATATCAACAAGTGGCTATCTGGTGTGACTGCTGACGTTGAAGAACAACCAGAATCATTCTTCCACAGCTTAACGGCCTAGTTGTTAAAGAACATCGGGGAGGAAATCAGAGGGCAAACCCACAACGGAAACCCCTCACCTCCCCTGTACCATCGGAACCGAAGTAACAAATTTAATCTATGGGGGTGAACCATGAAATTTACATTTAGCGGTAAAGAATTGCGGGCGGTTGTCAAAACGTCCTTAAAGGATAACTGCCAGTTGCCATACGGTCAGGGGCCGTCAGAGCAGCGTGGTGTTTGGTTAGTAAATGACGCCGGTGTATATCTCATGCCAGCTAATAGCAAGGGCATACCAAAGCATATTGCCTACGCTCAAGGATTTAAAGATGAAGGGCTTTATGGTGATGACTTTGCGGAATTTATACCGCTATCAATCGGCCAGCTTGACAGGATTATCAACGGTAATCGGCCCCTATATGTTGAAGTTAGCGAAAACAGTCTAAAGGTGACAGCGTGAGAGTCCTTGTTGCTTGTGAATTCTCTGGACGTGTTCGAGATGCTTTTATCGCAAGAGGTCATAACGCAATAAGTTGTGACCTCCTGCCAAATGACGGGCCACATATTCAGGGTGATGTTAGAGGCTTACTGAGTGAGCCTTGGGATCTTGTCATAGCTCACCCACCATGCACTAGACTCTGCAATTCTGGCGTGCGTTGGCTACATGAAAGGAACCTCTGGGCTGAAATGGAAGCCGCAGCAAATTTCTTCTTGGAATGCTTGGGGGCTAATGCGTCAAAAGTAGCAGTCGAAAACCCAGTGATGCATAGGTACGCCAGAGAAATAATTGGACGTGGGCCTGACTTCACGATTCAACCTTGGAATTTCGGCGATCCTTTCAAAAAACGAACTTGTTTTTGGACTAAAGGGCTTGACCCACTTACTCCAACCTCTACAATGACTGCGGCCGATGCCGTTGCGGAAGTCCATTTAATGCCGCCATCGAAGGACAGATGGAAGAAGCGGTCAGTTACATATCAAGGCATCGCAAACGCAATGGCCGAGCAATGGGGATCGAAAGGGGAGAATTGCGCCATAAGTGGCCCAGAATAGCCCAGAATCGGGATAATAGAATCGGGCATAGGCCTGACGGGCTGTTAACAGGTGCCAATAGGCCACATATAACTGGCAAGGGGCGTGAATTCTTCGCCAATGTCATAATGAAAGACGGACTAATTCAGTCAGTAAAGTAGGGGGCAACATGAAAAGGCAAGTCATAATGGCAAGGCAAAGATCAAAAACACGGCGGCAATTTGCGGCAGTTTATTTAGCGGAAGGCATAGCATACCTACTGCCCGTTTTTGCGATCCTAACGATAATCTGCCTAGTTTCCTTGGCTGGAAAGTGGGACGCGCAAGAGGCAGAAGCTACAGTTGATCTCTGTCAAGAAATGCAAACAATTTATAAACAATCAAACGGCGAATATGGGTGGCCTACATGTTAAAGATGGAAGAAGCGGTCTATCACGTATCAAGGCATTGCTAACGCTATCGCTGCACAATGGGGATCGGGCCGAAGTACTTGTGCCCGATGTGAAAAGGGGGACTGAATGTGAGGGGCTATAATTAAATGCAAAAAGAACAAGTCAAGGTTTTGCCAATGGAAGATAGCGAAATTAGAGCAAACCTTCAAAGATATGGCTACAGTAAACGCAATCTTGCACATCTTGCTAATCGTTTAACTGCAATTCACAAAGTTAAACATATAGTGCGTGCTGATAAAATTTATAGGGAAAAGGTGGACTGAATGAATGAATTAATTGGCAGAATAGGAATTTTTGAAGATTCAAAGGAGCTGGCGCAAGCTTTGCGAATGATTGCTTCCAACCTTGAACCTGACGAGGCCTACTTTTTAAAGGAAGGCGCAATACAGATTGAAGAGATGTGGCAACTCCTCAAGCAAATCAGAAAAAAAGCGGGGAAAGTGGGGAAAGTGGGTAAAGCTAACAAAACGCTCTAGAATGGATTTTATTTCTACCCTTTAGGTAGGTATTACCCTACCTCATAAAATTGATTCTAGGGACTAAATTTGGCCTATTTAGCGCAAAAAGGAGGTATTTCATGCGGGCGCAAAAACTATTGGATCGACTTGAATTTTATAGATCAACAGGAAAGTCTACCTTTCTTGGAATCTGCCCAGCGCACAATGACAGATCGCCCAGCCTGAGAATCACTCAATGTGACGACTCAAGAGTCCTGATTCATTGCTACGCTGGCTGTGGTGCAAATGAAATCCTGGCTTCCCTGGGGCTGAGGTGGGGCGATTTGTTCCCTGATTCTGAAAACTACTCAGCACACTGGTCTGTGAAGAAAAAAGAGCAGGAAACGATTGAGGAATGGGTTTTAAAGCTTGCAGAAAGTGACTTGAAGGCTGGCAAAAGGCTGTCTGAAAAGCAAAAAGAGGTAGTAAAACAAGCAAAGATCAAGAAATTGTATTCCCTATAAGTAGTTATGGTGAAAAATAATTGTTATACTATTTTTGGAGCTAGGCTGGTCTGATCCACTGGCTGAAGGGGTTTCCCTCTTTTCCCCGCGCTCCATTCCACTTAAAGAGGCCAAAAGGAGGCGCAATGATCTTTTATCCTTTCCATATTGGTGACTACCAATCACACACAGCACACCTCACGCCGCTTGAGGACATAACCTACAGGCGATTGCTTGATTTGTACTATCTGCACGAGGTTCCACTGGTCAATGACATCGACAAGCTGGCAAGGCTGACTCGCCTTCAAGGACATGAGGCTGAGATCCAAAACATCTTAAATGAATTCTTTACCCTTAAAGAAGGCTGGGAAAACTCAAGAGCAAACAGGGAGATAGATAAATATCTTAATAAATCACATAAGGCTAGACAGTCTGCTCAGTCACGATGGAATAATGCGAACGCAATGCGAACGCAATGCGAAGGCAATGCTACCATTACCAAGACCAAGACCAAGACCAATATTATTAGCAGGCCTACTCGTGAGGAGGTGGAAAATTATGCAAGTCAAATAGACTTTCATGTTGATCCAGAAAGATTCATTGACTACTACGCAGTCAGAGGCTGGAAACTAAAGGATGGCAGTCCTCTCAAGGACTGGAAGGCTGCGCTCAGGACTTGGAAGAAGAATCAGAAAAAGAATAATACTGAGGAGCGCATCCTATGAAGATCCCAGACAAAATTGATCTCAGGGACTACATCAAGTTAGTGGGAGAGCTTGAGGCTCAAGAGATTCACTCAGCAGGCAAGTGGAGGGATGAGCTACTTGCCAAGGCTCTGGGAGACGAGGAAGTCACAGGTGATACTCTTCCTTGGGGGAAAGTGAAGGAATATTTCAGGCTCAGACCATCAGAAGTTACCGTTTGGGCTGGTATGAACGGACATAGGAAGTCGATGGCAACTGGCATGGTGGCTCTGGATCTTGCACATCAAGGGAAAAGAATCGCCATAGCATCACTTGAGATGAAACCAGCAGAGACTCTGTGGAGAATGTGTCTTCAGGCCAGTGGGATTGCTCATGGCAAGCCATCCAAGGGATTTGTCGATGACTTCACTGACTTTGCTGATGAACACATCCTGATTTATGACCAACTAGACTCGATAGCTACTGAAAAAGTCTTAGGATTTGTGAATTACGTTGGGTCTGAACTCAAGTGCAATCACATCTTCCTGGACTCTCTGGCTAAATGTGGGATAGGAGTTGAGAACCGTGAAGGTGAATCTGATTTCATCAATAATTTGGCTTGGTCTGCAAAACATCTAGGTACTCACATACACCTTGTCTCTCACGTAAGAAAACCTCACTCGGCTGGGGAAGAGTATGTGCCAAGTAAGTTTGATGTGAAGGGTAACTCTGCAATCGTGGATCTGGCTGACAATTTGATTGTCTGCTGGGCTGACAAGAGGCGGGAGAACTTGAAACATCTCCCAAGCCTAGACGATAAACAATTGGAATACATGAACAATACTTTTGACCAAAAGCTGATTGTCGCAAAGCAAAGGCATGGTGCCTGGGAAGGCACGATTGGCCTGTACTCGCATCATAGTTTGCAGTTCACAGCAAACAAAGGAAAGTCGATTGAATATGACTTGACTGTTAGAAACGACAGTGCTACTGTTTGCAATGACAACTAAAGAGGAGATTGTTATGAACGTGACAGAACAGATGCGTCAATTTTTTGGCGATCAAATCAACCAGGCAATATCAAAAGAGGTAATCATGATTAAACATCCTATCGAACGATGGATTGATAAAAACCATTTATATCTAAGAATCAAGGACTGGCCTGAGCCAACTTCAGAGCAGCTTAAAGAGCTAGTCAACTATCTTTTAAATCAAGATGAAGACTTCATTTATAACGCTTTATACATGTCAGGTGACGGTTCTGAGTTTGAGCAACTTGTCGTGAAGTTTTGGGAAGACCCAACCTTTGTTGACATGAAGGCTTTGAAGTCACACATCTCCACTGCTTTCCAAGACCACGCAGCCTATCTTTTGGATCAATCTTCAGACTATATAAGGCAGGTCAACTCTGATTATTCCAACGGATATCACGAGGCTGAATCAATCACACATCGAGTGCTAACGCAGGAGGAGCTATGAAATCGTCAGAGTCGTTGAAAGAATTTAATCCAGCCTTCATTAAGGCTCAAATAGACATGGAAACAGTTGCTAAATCATCAAGCAATCCTTTCTTCAAGTCGAAATACGCTGACATAAATTCAGTCATAGAGGCTATTAAGGAAGCTCTCAATAAAAACGGCTTGGCTTTCTCTCAACATCCGGTCTCTGGTGATAAGTCAGTGGGGGTATCCACCAGGATAATGCACGAATCAGGTGAATGGATCGAAGAGGAATTTGTCATGCCATTGATGAAGCCTGATCCGCAAGCCTCTGGTTCTACCATCACGTATGCCAGAAGGTATGCCTTGCAAGCCATGTGTGGGCTTCAGGCTGTCGATGATGACGCTGAGAGGGGGATGATTCGATGACCAGAGGTAAAGCTATTTATAATATGTGCAAGGAATGTATCTACGATCCATACCAACTAGGAACATGGAAGCAGCAAGTAACAGCCTGTACAAGCCCTAAATGCCCATTATTTCCCTACAGACCCATAACTAGGGGTAAGGTATTGGTTAGCAAAGAAAACGACTATAACAGCACTTTAAGTATCGAAAAGGGGTAACCAATGAGGGTAATTGAATTTGACCAAGGAACCGAGGAATGGCTGAATGCCAGACTTGGGATTCCAACAGCAAGCAATTTCTCAAAGATCTTAACGGCTAGTGGTAAAAGGTCTACTCAACTTGAGGGGTATGTAAATCAACTGGTGAGTGAGAAGCTTACTTTGGAACCAGCTTTCAAGTTTACCTCTGATGCTATTGAAAGAGGGACTGAGTTGGAACCCCATGCCAGACTCTCTTACATGCACGAGACTGGACGTAATGTTGACATGATAGGCCTATGCCTACTTGATGATATTGACGCAGGAGCGTCCCCTGATGGGCTTGTAGAGGATGGTTTGCTTGAGATCAAATGCCCACTAGGGCATACGATGATTGATTACCTGGATAACCTTGGGTTACCTGGCAATTACAAACCACAAGTTCAGGGTCAATTATGGGTGACAGGCAGGGAGTGGTGTGATTTCTACGCATGGCATCCTGACATGATCTCTATGTTAGTCAGAGTAGAGAGAGATGAGAAATATATCTCTTTGTTAAAAGAGTTAGTCGAAGAAGTAGTTAATTCAGTAAACGTAAAGTACGAAAAGTACAGGAGGAAGTAATGAGCGATTATGATAATACAAACCGTGGAGCCTTGTTTAAGAACGACAGAAAGGACAGCGAGAAGCATCCAGACTACACTGGAAAACTTAATGTAGATGGTACTGACAGGTACTTCGCAGCTTGGATCAAAAAGTCCAAGAGTGGAAACGCATTCATGTCTCTTTCTTTGGGGGATTCTGTTGAGGCTAAGAAGCAGGAGTCTGATGACTTTAGTATGGATATCCCATTCTAGGAGGAACAGATGAACTGTGGGGAGATGTTAAAGCGTTTGCATAAAGAAAGCGGAATGACCAAGGCTGAAGTGTCAAAAGCACTAAATATGGACAGTGGGAATTACTGCAGAACTTTACAGCAGAATGATATGTTGTTCTCCACCTTCTTTAGGATTGCAGATCAAATGACAACCAGGGACAAGATATGCCAAATGTTGATACAGCGTTAAATCTTGATGATCTGAAAAGGATATTCAATACTGTCAAGGAGTTGGTCAATAAGACTGGCTTTGTCAATATAGCATGGTCTAACAAGGGGATGAGAGTAGAAGAGGCTACTCTCTCTTCCCTTCCTCAAAAAGCTTTAAAGGCTATCTGGATACGTGAAGCTACGAAAGATAACTTCAAATTAAAGGAAGTCGATGAAGCTCATTATGAAGGAATGAATAGATGGTTAAAGCTTCAATGTTATAAAGAGACAAAACAGAAGTTCTTAATCAGGTTTATAGTCAACCCCGAAAACCAGGAACATAAAGCAGAAGTTACCTCTTCAGCTAAATGGACTGTTGGCGAGATGACATTCTTCTTAGATTGGATGCAGGAGTTCTGCTCAAGAGCTGGCTTAATATTAGAAGCCAAAGGAGAATATGTTGAACTATCGAAGAAGCAAAATGATTGATAATCTAGCTTGGGTAATTATTTTAGTTATTACAAGTGTAGCTTTTATGATTGGTTATACTTTTGCTCATGCCAAGATCCAAAGAGAATGCAGGGAGTATAATGGTTTCCCTGGTTTGTATGATGAGTATTATCAGATAAGAAGTTATTACCATTGCACAAGAGTTGAATGATTACATCAGTCTGTAAATACTGTAAGGAGAAGTTTAAAGCAAAGCAAATAAAAAGCTTCTGCTCTAATTCCTGCAGGTGTAAGTTCTGGTACTACAATAAGAAGAACAGTCCTACAAACAGTATTAAGTGTCAAAACTGTGAGATTTTATTTGAGCCTCCAAAGTGGGTTAAGAGTGACCAAAAGAATAATCTATCCTATTGTTCTGATAAGTGTCGAAATACCGTATTTACAACTAAAGCAATGTATACCTGTACGATATCTATGCCTGAATATAGAATAGTTTGCGCTAATAATAAGGCTTTTCAGATGTGGCATGACGCAATCACAAAAATACAGGGGCCAGATATTAATAGTGGCGAGGTTTGGATTTA
>Ga0208899_1000922_pt1 | contig 21460 bp, 30 predicted proteins | sample VirMetDEL_Nov_24_FD_184518 | JGI IMG/M metagenome (GOLD analysis project Ga0208899, IMG submission 184518) | Aqueous microbial communities from the Delaware River and Bay under freshwater to marine salinity gradient to study organic matter... | ecosystem: Environmental > Aquatic > Marine >... | reverse complement strand
CCAACATCAGAAGAAGGATCGTTAATTAAACGAGAGTGGTGGCAGAACTGGGAATCTGAAACATTACCACCGCTTACTCATGTTATTCAATCTTACGATACTGCGTTTATGAAAAAACAAACGGCAGACTATTCTGCAATCACTACATGGGGTGTATTTTATGATGACCGTTTTAACGGACCACAATTGATGTTACTCGATGCATTAAAAGATAGATTCGAGTTCCCCGAACTTCGCCGCGTGGCTAAAGAACAATATGATTATTGGACGCCTGAAACGGTGATTATAGAATCTAAAGCCTCAGGACTCCCGCTGACCTATGAATTACGCCAGATGGGGATACCGGTGGTAAACTTTACACCGAGCAAAGGAAATGATAAACATACACGTGTTAACTCAGTTGCACCTCTATTTGAAAGTGGATGCATATGGGCGCCCACCGAAAAACAATTTGCTCAAGAGGTGATTGAGGAGTGCGCAGCGTTTCCATACGGGGATCATGACGACCTGGTGGACTCGACAACTCAAGCGGTCATGCGATTTAGACAAGGAGGCTTTCTTGAACACCCTGAAGACTATGTGGAAGAAACTGTTGAACAAACCCCTAAAACGTACTATTAATGTGCTCACAGTCTTACCGACTGTAAACGGGAAACTTATATATGGGCACAATAGAAAAAATAGTACAAGCACTGATCAAGATCTTCGTCAGAAGCAACAAACGTTTTCCGCAAGGAACAGAGCTTAAAGAAATTCAAAGTCAAGCAAGACAAGTTTTAGACGGAGCGTTAACTCGTAATTTAGATGAAGCCAAAGGTAAAAATTTAGACGACATTGATGTGATGGAAAAAACCACTGAGAAAAGTGGAGACCAGCTTATTGATGATTATTTATCAAATGAAGAAATTAAAGGACGAATGACTTCAGAGCCACCAAGCTTTACTGTGGTTGATCAAAGAAAATTACCAAGAGCAGAAATTGAAGCTTTACCTTTAAAGGATAAAGAAAAAGCAGAAGCAGCCGTTAAGAAAAAATTAGAAGCACAAAACATACAAGCAAGACAATCTAAACAAGGGGGTGAGTCTGGAGGCGGGCCACAACGAGGCAGACCAGAACTTGTTGATAAAAATTTTGGAGATACGATTTACATCGATAGACGTGATATGCAGATATTAATGGGTGATGCACAAGATAAATTTACCCAGGCTGACCGTGCAATTGCAAGAGGTGATTATGATGAAGCAAGAGGTATTTTAAGATATGAGATTGAAGACAATTTTAAATTACCCCAAGCCACTCGAGACGCCGCGTATGATGCTAGAGTGTTTCTACGTCGAGGCGAGGGGCTCGCAAAGGATATGGGTTATGATACCGAAGAGGAAATATTAGAAGCGATAAAGGAAAAAATTGACGAGGGTCTTCAAACAACTTTTCCGGATAACTATCCAACATTTACAAATCCAGAAGATGCATCCAAAATGAAAAACATCGAGTATGTTGATTTTTTAGATGAGGCAGGCGAAGACTTTGGAACACCTAATTCTATTGTTTCTACACCAGAAGATATTGATTATGAATTTGCAACAGGTGGCCGTGTAGGTTTTTCAATAGGGGGAGCAGGTGGAATTATGAGATTGATTAACAAACTTATAAAAAGTAAGAAGATGGGTTCCGAAAGAGCAGCAGATCTTATTGATCTAATGGACCAAGCAAAAAAAGCTGGCATTCCAATCAAGACGATGAAGGATTTAGAAAACTTTGAAAAACAGATTAAAGAAACTAGCGGCAAACTTTATGAGTCTAGAAAAAAATATCCAGGTGTTGAAGGAGAAAAATCAGGACTGCCTGTTATTTTAAAAGGCAAAGCACCAAAGACTAATTTAAAAAAAGTTAGATCAAGAGTAGACGCCGATAAGAAAAATATTCAAGAACTAGCAGACAAGAATCAAATCCCTGTTAAGGATCAAACCGATCCAAGCCTATTAACCACAGAAGACTTAATTGAATTTAGAAAAACAAACCGTGCAGGTAAAGGTCAGTTTACTAATGCAGAAGTGATCATTGCAAGATTAGAAAATACGATACGAGACATAAAACCAGATGACGAGACGTATGAATATGTCACTACAACGTTTCCTAACTTTATTAGAGAACTCAAAGCAAATCCAAAACTTGCAGAGAATGATAATGTTTTTAATAAGTTGATGGGTGAGCTACCAGACGATCAAAGATTTATTAGATATGATGATGGTACCGTAGACTTTCAAACTAAAAAACCTTCTCATCAATTTAAACTTAGAGAAGACTTAGATACCGATCGAAAAGGACCGACAACGTCGGATAAGAAGCCAGGTATGTTTGATGATATTTTTGATAAGATGTATAAAGACTTTGAAGATACTGTCCCCGGAGAACAACCCTTAACTAAAAAGAAAAGAACCTTAAATGCTGAAGGCGGCCTAAATTATTTGTTAGGATTCTAATATGGAAGTTAGTAAATTTAGAAAGGCTATGAGACCTAAGAAATATCTCACACGTGACTTTGTTGTGTACCAAGACCCTAAGAGGCTAGAGGCGCGCAGCGAGATGCAAGCAGGTGGCGTCGTGGAGCGAGAGGGTTTTGAGGATGGTACAAAAATACAAAAAGAATTTTTAATTAATTTTATAAAAGAGAACCAAGGTGTATCTAATAAAGTCAAAGCAGATAAATTAAATAAACTCGGATACATTAATTTAAAAGGTGGTCCTATTACAGAATCTATGATTGAGATGTTTGTAACTAGAAATCCAGATCTTAAAGGAAAAGGTAAAGTTACATTTGCATCTATCGAAGATTTAAAACAAGAAGCAACTCCAAAACAACTCACTGATTTTGAATCAGGATTAATTGATGAAAACACTTTTAGAAAAAGAGTGACAATAGGAAGAGGAGATAAGAAAAAAACTCCAGAATACAAAAGAGAAGCAGCTAAACGTAGATACAAAAGAGTCATGGCAGATCCTGAACGAAAAGCAAAAATGAAAGAAACACAAGCTCGCTCTGCTGAAAAAAGATATTTAGAAAAAGGAATGTTTCCACCTGCAAAAAATGCAAAAGATGCATTTTGGAGAGATTTGTTAAGATCCGCAGATGCTTCAGCAAATACTGAAGGTAGAGTGACTTGGATTACAGAAAGACCTAAAAAATTTCCAAGATCTGTTTTTGAAAACTTAGAGTTAATGGATAATAAAATTGGAAAAAAAATTACTTATCAAAATTTAACAACTCATCCTGAATATAAAAATGCAATTAAAGCTTATGAAGCAAAAGATATAATTAAACAAACAAAATTACCTGAGAACATACGAAAACGATTAACCTTTCAGAGAGGTGAAGGAGGAATGAAAGATACTATCGCAATTCAACACAACGAAGGACTTGCAAAAAACCCTTTTAATACCAGTTTATCTATACAACAGGAAAACAGAGCAGAGGCTTCTCTTAGAGTTAAACTTGCCAGAGACTTTGATAATGCAACAACCTTATCAGAAAAAAAACAAGCCGTTAAAAATTTTACAACAGGCCTAGCAGAACAAGCTCCGAATATTGCATCACAGCCAGGTAAAAAAACATATGGTCAATCAAAAAATTTAAAAGGTATTGTAAGTGCAGCACTCTCAGACCTTAATTCAAAAGATCTTACAGATATTATTTCAACGCTTGCTCCTGGATGTAAACTTAAATATGCAGACGGTGGCAGAGTTAATTATAGTACAGGGTCAGATTGTTATAATCGTGGTTTAGAAATGTTAAAACAAGCAAGTCAAGGAGATAAAACCACAGCACAAAAAGTTGGACAAAGTTTAAAACAGTTTACAAAGGCAACAGGAAAATTAGCAAGGTTTGTAGAACTTCCTTTAGAGATTGCATTAGAGGGTTTATTAATCGGATGGGATACAACTTTTAATGCTAAACCTTTAGCTGAATCAATTAAAGATAATGGTATTGTTACAAGAGCAATTTTCTCTGACTTTCAAACTTCAGGAGAACAAGATCGTGCAGCAAATATTGCTAAACAAAATCCTCAAGCTGCAAAATATGTTGAGGCTAAAGAAGCACTTGATAAATACAACAAATTAAAAAATACAATTAATACATTTAAAGATGACCTAGCATCTGCTGATAATTATCAAAACGCTGTGGTAAAGTTTGAAGAGTATGAAAATGAAATCGAAGACAAGATTCCACAATACAAGGCGATGTTAACTCCTGGAAGTCCAGAGTACGAAGCATTTAAAGAAGCTCGTATTGGATTAGCAAGAGATCGTGTTGAAAAAACATATGGAGCAGCTCAAGATATGGAAGAACTGATGCAACCTTTTGAAGGTGCAACAGATGTTGCAGATATACAAAAAGCTAAAGCTGAAGAACTTCAAGGAGACATAGAAAATGTAAGTTCAACTTATAATTTTGGTCCAACTTTTGAAGAATTTAAAAAAGAGACTCTTCCAAGACTTTATGAGTTATCAAATAAAAAACAAACTTCAGCAACTGATGCAATGTTAGAGCCACTTTTAAAATCACAATATAATAAAAATTTAAAATTATTTTCTCGTCCTGAATTTTCAGGAGGAGGATTAACGCGAAGAGGTTTTTTAAAAGTGATAGGTGCACTTACTGCGTTAGCTGCAGTAGCTAAAACAGGCGTTATGAAACTCACTTCACCTGTAGCAAAAAAAGTTTTAAAAGATGCACCTACAGGTACACCAGATTGGTTTGCACCCCTTGTAGAAAAAATTATGAAAGAAGGTGTTGACGAGTCAGGCAAACTAGGAACAATTGAAAGAGAGACTGTTACGGTTTTAAGAAATCCTAAACTTGATGAAGCGGGAAATCCTATGTATGTGGAAAGTTTACAAAAAGATGGAACGGTAGAAAAATTATTTGCTAAATATGATGCTTACATCTTAAGTGAGAATTCAGACACTGGAAAAATTACAGTATCCATAAATTCTGCGGACATAGGTGCAAACGGAGATTTTGTAGATTTTACCATAACTCCACAAAGAGTCACAGGAATAACTGACGATGGAAAACCTATTATAGAAGGGGGAGAATTTACAATTGCAGAGAGTAGAGCTACTGGAAGAATGACTGGACCAGATGAAGTTGATATTGAATTAGACGAGTACATAACCAATGATTTAGATGATGTAGCTAGTAATTGGCATTCAGTGGAAGAATTTGCAACTGGTAAAACAAATAAAAAAGCACAAATTGAAAAACAAAAAAGAAAAAAACAGATTGAAAATGATCCTGCTGGAGACATAGAAGACCGTGGAGGAACAATGGATAATTATGCAGAGTATTTTGACGAAGATGAGATGAAATATGGTTTCAATGATTAAACGATTAACCACAACGATACCTCCTAAATCAGGACCACAACCGCAGGGGGTTGAATATAACTATAATACTGTTAAAACAGTAAAACTGGAGAGAAAATATGGCCGTAGACAAAACGTTACCAAACATAAGCGAACAACCTGAAGAAACAACAGAAGATTTAGCTGTTGAGATGGAAGAGCAACTGCGTGAACAAGCAGACACGGAAGTAACTGAACTTGAAGATGGTGGCGTAGAAATTAACTTTGATCCGAATGCAGTCGCACAAGGACAAGAAACAGATTTTAATGCGAACCTCGCAGATTTTGTTGAAGAACAACAACTTGAAATGTTAGGCTCACGTTTATTTGAAAATTATATAGATTACAAAAATTCTAGAAAAGACTGGGAAAGAACTTACACAGAAGGACTCGACTTGTTAGGGTTTAAGTACAACAATCGTACTGAACCATTTTCAGGTGCGTCAGGTGCAACCCACCCTGTTTTAGCAGAAGCAGCGACACAGTTCCAAGCTTTGGCGTACAAAGAATTACTTCCTGCGAATGGACCGGTTCGAACGCAAGTGGTAGGATTACAAACTCCAGAAAAAACACAACAGGCTAATCGTGTAAAAGATTTCATGAATTATCAAATCATGGATCAGATGATGGAGTATGAACCTGACTTTGATCAGATGTTATTCTATTTACCTCTTGCAGGTTCTGCATTTAAAAAAGTTTATTACGATGACATGATGCAAAGAGCGGTATCAAAATTTGTTCCAGCAGAAGAACTTATTGTACCGTATACTGCAACCAGTTTAGATGATGCCGAAGCAATTATTCACAAAGTAAAAATTTCTGAAAACGAATTAAGAAAACAACAAGTGGCTGGTTTTTACAGAGACATTGATATTAAACCTGGTCAAAATAATTTAACAGATTTAGAGAAAAAAGAACTTGAATTAGAAGGCACTTCAAAATCAGGAAGAGACGAAGATGTTTTCACATTACTTGAGTGTCATGTTAATTTAGATTTAGAAGGTTTTGAAGACGTTGACACAAACGGTGAACCAACAGGGATTAAAATTCCATACATTGTAACCATGGATGAAGGATCAAGAAAAGTTTTATCCGTTCGAAGAAACTATGAAGCAGGAGATCCATTAAAGAAAAAAATTTCTTACTTTGTACATTTTAAATTTTTACCCGGCCTTGGCTTTTATGGTTTTGGTTTAATTCACATGATCGGTGGATTATCGAGAACAGCCACATCTGCCTTACGACAACTCTTAGATGCTGGAACATTATCAAACTTACCAGCAGGTTTTAAACAAAGAGGTATTCGAATTCGAGATGACGCACAATCTATTCAACCAGGAGAGTTTAGAGACGTAGACGCTCCAGGTGGAAATATTAGAGATGCGTTTATGACTCTACCATTTAAAGAGCCATCTCAAACTCTTTTAAATTTATTGGGTGTCGTTGTACAAGCAGGTCAGCGTTTTGCATCTATAGCTGACATGCAAGTAGGAGACGGGAATCAAGGCGCTGCAGTGGGAACGACAGTCGCGCTTTTAGAAAGAGGAAGCAGAACCATGTCTGCAATTCATAAAAGAATTTATGCAGCGCTCAAAAAAGAATTTAAATTAATGTCCAGAGTTTTTAAACTTTATCTACCCCAGGAATACCCCTATGATGTTGTCGGAGGACAACGTCTCATCAAACAGTCTGACTTTGATGACAGAGTAGATATATTGCCAGTTGCAGATCCAAATATATTCTCTCAGACACAGCGTATCTCCCTTGCGCAGACGGAATTGCAATTGGCAATGTCCAATCCACAAATACATAATTTATATCAAGCGTACCGAAACATGTATGAAGCAATCGGTGTAAAAGACGTTGATCAAATTTTAGTTCGACCACAACCCCCACAACCAATGGACCCTGCATTAGAGCATATTAATGCTCTTGCAGGGAGACCATTCCAAGCTTTTCCAGGACAAGATCATAGAGCACATATTCAAGCGCACTTGTCTTTCATGGCAACGAACATGGCAAGGAATAATCCACCGGTGATGGCGGCGTTAGAAAAAAATATTTTTGAACACATTAGTTTAATGGCCCAAGAACAAGTTGAACTTGAGTTTGCACAAGAGTTAAGAACAGTTGCAGCGATGCAGCAGAATCCACAAACACAAATGCAGGCAAGAATGATGTCACAAAAAATTGAATCAAGAAAAGCACAACTCATTGCTGAGTCTATGGAAGAGTTTTTAAGTGAAGAGAAAAAAATTACCTCACAGTTTGACAATGATCCTATTGCAAAATTAAGATCTAGAGAATTAGACCTTAGAGCAATGGAAAATGAGAGAAAAGAACGTGAAGGAAATGAAAGAATGGATCTTGATAAGATGAGAGCAATGATGAATCAAGAAAACCAAGACGAAAAACGAAAACAAAACGAAGAATTAGCAAAATTAAGAGCTAATACATCAATTGAAAAGACTATTTTATCTAAAACATTGCCAAAAGCAGGTGATATGATGGGTAATATTGCTGTTATTAGAGGTGATAATGACTCAAACTAAAAAACAAGATCGAAAAATTGCAAAAGTGATGAAAGAGTTTAAAAAAAAGAAGCTTTCTATTGGAAAATCTGATAAAAAAGTTAAAAATAGAAAACAAGCGATCGCTATTGCTTTGCGAGAAGCAGGCGTGAAACAAAAAAGGAGCAAAAATGGAAAAACTAAATAAAATTAAAGAAGCAAAAGTTGGTGAACAAGAAATCCACATGGATCCACGTTCCAAAACAACTTACAACGCTGCTTATAATCAGATTGGTACTGGTGGACCTGAGTTAGAAGTTCAAGGACAAGGCGCAGTGCTTCCAGAAAAAAGAAGAAAATCAAAAGCATTTTAATTATGTGGTTATCGGCAATAAAATTAGCGGTTTCTGCTGGTAGTAAAATTTATGCCAACAAGCAAAGAACAAAAATGGCAATGTCGGATGCACAGCTTATGCACGCACAAAAAATGGCCCAAGGCCAGGAAGCTTACCAGGGAAAACTTTTAGAGGCTAGACAATCGGACTGGAAAGATGAGGCAGTTTTGATAATTCTCTCAGCGCCCATCGCAATTTTGGCCTGGGCAGTCGTATCTGATGACCCAACCGCAATGGATAAAGTAAAATTATTTTTCAAGATGTTCTCAGAGCTCCCGTCATGGTTCACAAATTTATGGATCCTTGTAGTGGCGAGCATTTATGGTATAAAGGGAACACAAATATTTAGAGGAGGGAAAAAATAATGGCAAACCCAAGATACAATCAACAAGTAACAAATAGACGTGGTGCTATGGGTGGAGGCATGATGAAAAGAAAAATGCTGAACTCAGGAACAAAACCTGATTTTTTAGATATAGATAAAGATAAAAATTTTAAAGAATCTATGAAATCTGCAGCTAAAAGCATGAAAAAAAATCCAATGATGAAAGCTAACAAAAAAGAAAAAGCAGCGATAAAAAAAGGCGTTGGTAAATTAAACGAAGGTCTTAAAAAATTTTTAGCAAAAAAAGGTAACAAGTAATGTTGAAAAAAATTAAAAATAAAATTTGCGAAATTGTTTGCAAGCTATTTGGTATTACACCATGTGTTTGTGATCACGATTGTGATTGCAAAGATAAAGCGAGTAAACAATAATGACTAAACTTTGTCCTAGAGGTAAAGCCGCAGCGAAGAGAAAATTTTCTGTGTACCCCTCAGCATATGCGAACGCCTACGCCAGCAAAATTTGTGCAGGTAAAATTAAAGATCCATCTGGTGTAAAGAGAAAAGATTTTAAAGGACGTAAAAAAGCGGCAGCCGGTGGATTAATGGAAGCCACTAAAAGATTAAAAAGAAAAGGATTTAGCGAAGGTACTCCTAATCCTAAGAAAAAATTTAAAGACAATCCAGAGGATAGATTTGGAAAACATAGAGGCAGTATTGCAAAAGGTTGCGGTGCCGTAATGTCAAATAGAAAAAAAGTAACAAAGTTTGTCTAAAGCCATGGCTAAAAACGGTCTTGATAAATGGTTCAAACAAAAATGGGTCGATATTGGCTCAAAGAAAAAAGACGGATCTTTTTCTAAATGTGGAAGATCAAAACAAAAAGCAGACGCAAAACGTAAGTATCCAAAATGTGTCCCACTTGCAAAAGCAAGAAGCATGTCAGAAGGACAAAGACGTTCAGCGGTAAAAAGAAAGAGAGCGGTAGCTCAAGGCGTTGGTGGTAAACCAACAAATGTAAAAACAATTGTGAAAAGAACAAAAAAAGCAAACGGTGGACCAGGAGGAACAACAACTCCATACTTTGGTAGATCAATCAAAGGGAGTTATGGTGGTGTAGAGTTATCAAATCCATCTTACAGAAAATATTATAAAGGATTAATTTAATGGTAAAAGGTTTAAAGAAAGTTGTTAAAGGTTTGCAAAAAGCATCCAAGACACATGCAAGACAAGCTAAGATAGTTAAAAAACATATTAAAAGAATGGGTAAGAATGGCAAGAAGAGATAAAATGCCAGCAAGAAACAAGAAGAACTTCAGGCCTACAAAGGCCGGAGCAGGAATGACACGAGCCGGTGTTGCTTCCTATAGAAGAAAAAATCCCGGTTCAAAACTACAAACAGCGGTCACAGGCAAGGTCAAACCTGGATCAAAAGCTGCAGCTAGACGTAAATCATATTGCGCTAGATCGGCCGGACAAATGAAAAAATTCCCCAAAGCAGCAAAAGATCCTAATTCTAGACTACGCCAGGCTAGAAAAAGGTGGAAATGCTAATACTTGAAGATTTAGTAAAAAAACTTAGAAAAGAATTGAGAGACAACTACCAGGCGGTAGGTGACTCAATGATTGCAGGAAATGCAAAAGATTACGAACAATACAAATATTTGTTAGGTCAAGCACATGCTTACCAATCTATGGATCAAGCACTAACAGATATACTTAATCAAAACGATAAAAAGGAGAAACAAGATGAGCAAAAAGCTGATAATGTCATCGAATTCGGAAGAAGTTCCGAAGACTAGACTTGCACTTGAAGAAAAATTTAAGAAGCAAGATAAAGCAGAAGCAGACGCGTATGAGCGTTTAAAAACAAAAGAAGAAACTAAACTTCCTAAACCTACGGGTTGGAGAATGATTGTTCTGCCATTTAAAATGCCAGAAAAATCTAAAGGAGGTTTATATTTTGGACAAGAGACTTTAGAAAAACAACAAGTGGCATCCACGTGTGGACTCGTTCTTGCACTAGGACCACATTGTTATGACAAAGAAAAGTTTCCTGAAGGACCATGGTGTAAAAAAGGCGACTGGGTTATTTTTGCACGTTATGCAGGTTCTAGGATACAAATCGATGGAGGCGAGGTAAGAATATTAAACGATGATGAAGTTCTCGCATCTATTGAAAACCCAGAAGACATACTTCATCAATATTAACATAGGAGGAAACTATGCAAGTAGAAGAAAACAAGACGGTTGACATTGATACTTCCGGCTCAGATACTGAGGTCGAATTAAAAGAAGATCAAACAACTGATATTGCTCCAGTTGAAGAAACTGAAGCGCCTGTAGTCGCTGAGACTCAAGAAGCCAGCAGCGAGCAGCAAGAGGCTACGAAGAAAGAAGAAAAGAAAGAAGAATTAGAAGACTATAGTAGAGACGTTCAAAGAAGAATAGCAAAGCTGACTAAAAAAATGCGTGAAGCTGAAAGACAAAGAGACGAAGCTTTAACATTTGCAAAAATCCAAAAAGACAAAGCAGAGGATTTAAATCAGAAATATTCATCTTTGGAAACAACATCTGTAAAAGATAGGCAAGAGAAAATTAGTTCATTACTTGATGCACAAAAGTCAAAACTAGCACAAGCTAGAGAAGCAGGTGACACCAATGCTGAAGTAGAAATCTCGAAGCAAATCGCACAGTTAGGATATGAAGAAGCGAGAATCCAGGAGCTTACAAAAGCTGCAGAAATGCAACCTAAAAAAGCTGAGGAAACCGTGGAAACACCTATTTCAAAATCAATGCCAGAAGTTCAAGTTGACCCTAAAGCAGAGTCTTGGGCAGCAAAAAACACATGGTTTGGTAAAGATAAGGCAATGACTTATACTGCTTTTGATTTACATAAAACATTGGTTGATGAAGAAGGATATGATCCTAAATCAGATGAATACTATACTGAGGTGGATAAAAGAATAAGACTTGAATTCCCTCATAAATTTGATAAACCAGAGTCAACGGAATCGACCAAACCTGTGCAGACAGTAGCGTCAGCGACGCGAAGCACAAAATCAGGTCGCAAAACTGTGAGACTCACGCCGTCTCAAGTTGCAATCGCTAAAAAATTAGGTGTGCCACTTGAAGAATATGCGAAACAATTAAAACTCACGAAGGAGGCATAAGCATATGGAAAACGATAACAAAAAAACCTCTCGTGCGAGCCAAACTAGGGAAAAACAATCCAAACCCAAAGTATGGACTCCACCGTCTGCTTTAGACGCACCCCCAGCGCCAAATGGATTTAGGCATAGATGGGTAAGAGCTGAAAGTCTTGGATTTCAAGACACAAAAAATGTGTCAGGAAGAATAAGACAAGGATACGAATTAGTTAGATCTGATGAATATCCCGATAGTGATTATCCCATTGTCGAAGATGGAAAATACGCAGGAGTGATCGGAGTAGGTGGCCTTGTGCTGACAAGGGTACCGGAGGAGGTCGCAAAACAAAGACAAGCTTATTATGCGAAACAATCGCAAGAGCAAGTCGAAGCTTTAGACAACGACCTTATGAAGGAACAGCATTCAAGTATGCCAATCAATATTGATAGGCAGACTCGTGTAACTTTCGGTGGATCAAAGAAAAATTAATTTTTTAGCGATTCCCTGGATAAACTTTAATAAGGAGAAAACTATATGGCAAACAAAGACGCACCTTTTGGTATGAAACCAATTGGAAAAGTCGGTCAAAATAGAGATAACCAAGGTTTATCCGAGTATGATATTGCAGCTTCTGCAACAGCGATCTATTTCCAAGATCCAGTGAAAATGGTAAACTCTGGAACAATTGGAGTAGCCGCAGCAGGTGACTCTTTACTCGGTGTACTAACAGGTATCTTTTTTACCGACGCATCAACAAGCAAGCCAACTTTTGCTAATCACTTAGACGCATCTAATGCGGCTACTGATATCAAAGGTTTCATTACGGATGATCCGTATGAAAGGTTTGAAATACAATCAAATAATAGTGGAGCTTCTGCAACAACTGATATCTTCAATGTGGCTGATATCGTGTATGCTGCAGGTTCATCACCAGATTACGTATCTCAAGTAGAGTTAAATGACTCAACTTTAGCTGCGGGATCTTCTGCAACATTGCAGATTCTTGGTCTTTCAAAAGATCCAGATAACAGTGATGTAGGTTCTGCGAATGTCAACTGGATCGTTAGAATTAACGAGCATCTGTTAGACATGAACGTAAACGGCGTATAATAGGAGGATACAACTATGGCCATTTCTAGAGGACAACTAGTCAAAGAACTAGAGCCAGGTTTGAATGCCCTATTCGGCCTGGAGTATAAACAGTATGAAAATCAACATGCTGAAATATACACAACTGAAACTTCAGACAGAGCGTTTGAAGAAGAAGTTATGTTATCAGGATTTGCATCAGCGCAAGTCAAAGCTGAGGGATCTGGTGTTTCTTTTGACAATGCTCAAGAGACTTTCACTGCAAGATACACTCACGAGACAATCGCTCTTGCATTCTCGATAACTGAAGAAGCTATTGAAGATAACTTGTATGACAGACTCGCGTCTAGATATACAAAAGCGTTAGCACGTTCAATGGCACAAACAAAACAAGTTAAAGCGGCTAATCCATTAAACAATGGATTACCAACTGCGGACAATTTTGATGCAGGTGATGGTGTTTCTTTATTTAACACAGCTCACCCAACAATTGCTGGTTCGTTTAAAAACACTTTAACTACTCAAGCTGACTTAAACGAAACTTCATTAGAGCAATCAATGATTGACATTGCTGCGCTTACTGATGAAAGAGGTTTAAAGATTGCTGCTAGAGGCGTGAAAATGATCGTTCCAAGTGAAAACCAATTCACTGCGGAGAGATTAATGAAGTCTCAAGGTAGAACAGCTACAGCTGATAATGATATCAATGCAATCGTATCTATGGGTATGATTCCGCAAGGATACAGAGTGAACAATTTCTTAACTGATACTGACTCATTCTACATTATCACTGACGTGCCAAATGGTATGAAGATGTTTGACAGAGCACCTATTAAGACTGCTATGGAAGGCGACTTTGATACTGGTAACGTAAGATACAAAGCTAGAGAAAGATACTCTTTTGGAGTTTCTGACCCTAGAGGTATCTTCGGTGTTGAAGGTGCATAATCTTTAACGATTTTTGGGGCCAGACACAATCTGGCCCCAATTAAAAATTAGAAAGGAAAAATGACTTCAAAGTACAAAATCAAAATATTTACCAAAAAATTACAAACAGAATTTATTTTAGAAACTTCAAGCTCTATGCTTGTTATGTCTCAAGTCCATAAAGAAATAATTGACTTTCTAGGAAAAAACACTATAAAATGGGAGCCGAACAAGCTTAATTACAATGGTAAAAGCGAGTTCTATATAACCTATGAGGAGGTTAATGATGGCTCAAGACAACATGGTGTTGTTCGCGAGGAAGATCCACTTCGAGTCTAGATGGAACGAATTGTATCTTAAAAACGGCGGAATGGTAACACCAGAAATGTCAGCTCTAGGAGATCAAATCAAAAAAGTAATTAGACAGATTTTGAAAAACCAAGAGCAACCAAAGAAGAATCCACAGGATCTAGAGTACCACAACTACGCTAGTTAACTAGGGGTCTATCTTTTTAAAAAGTGGAAACACTTGCTAAGGGGACCTTTCTGCTATATAAAAATCTTACTATACATTATTAAATTGACATGGACGCGTATAGTCGACGGCCTAGAGACCATGTTAATTAAACTAGGAGGATAATAATATGGCACAAACTACATTTTCAGGACCAGTAAAATCTTTAAGAGGATTCGTTACTGCAGGACCTGACGCGGTTGTAAACATCACAGCGGAAACTACTTTAACTTTTGCTGCTCACGCAGGTAAAGTGATTAAAGTAAATGATGCAGATGGTGCAATCACACTTCCAACAATCAAAGCAGATAGCAAAGGCGGATCAGCTGGATCTGACGATCCTAACGCAAACAATCAATTAGGTGCGGTTTACAAATTTTTTGTAGGCACAGATTGTACTGATTGCGATATTAAAACTGATGGAACTGACAAATTTGTCGGTCACGCAACTGTTGTTAACGTTGCAGATGGAACTAATAATACATTTGCACCAGCATCATCAAACGATGTTATCAGCATGAATGGCGGAACTACAGGTGGAGACAAAGGTAGCACGGTTACAATCACTGCACTTGAAGATAACGTATATTTAGTAGAAGCTGTGTTGATCGGTACAGGTACTGAAGCAACACCTTTTGCAGATAGTTAATAATTTAAGGTGCTCCTTCGGGAGCACCTTTAAAAGGAGATATAAATGAGTTATAAGGGCGATATAAAATCGGTAAGAGTTACAGCAACCGGTGCAGTATTTGCAGGTAGAACTAGACTAAGAGGAATTATTTTAGCATCAGACGGTGGAGGTGCTGGAACGATTATACTTCAAGACAATACAGATAGCACAACTTTGTTTCAAGCTGACGTTCCTACAGGAGATGTTTTTTCAGTGAACTTTCCTGAAGATGGAATTTTATTTAAAGGCGGAATGAAAGTTTCTACAATTACAAATATAGATGCAGCTACTTTATTGATTGATAAGTAGGAGTTTAAATGGCTAATACTACTTCTGGCACACACGTATTTGATAAAAATTTTTCTATTGATGAGATTATAGAAGAAGGTTACGAAAGAATTGGAATGGCAGGAGTATCTGGCTACCAGTTAAAAAGTGCCAGACGATCTTTAAATATCATGTTTCAGGAGTGGGCTAATCGTGGTCTACATTACTGGGAAGTTGCAAATAATTCAATTACGTTAGTTAACAATCAAGCAGTGTACACGATGTTTAGATCCACAGGTGATGGCACCTCTGATGCCACTGCTGTTTATGGTGTAGATGATGTTTTAGAAGCTTCTTTTAGAAATTCATCTAATGTAGATACACCGCTTACAAAAATAAATAGATCCGCTTACCAAGCTTTATCTAACAAAACGGATACAGGTCAACCCACTCAATATTTTGTTCAAAGGTTTATTGATAAAGTTACTATAACTCTATATTTAACTCCTGGAACTAGCGAAGCAGGTAAATTTATAAATTATTATTATGTTAAAAGAATACAAGATGTGGGTGATTATACTAACGCTACTGATGTGCCTTACCGATTTGTTCCTTGTATGTCTTCTGGTTTGGCTTATTATTTGTCTATTAAATATGCCCCACAAAGAACTCAAGAATTAAAATTATTATACGAAGATGAATTACAACGTGCTTTAGAAGAAGATGGTTCTTCTTCAAGTTCATTTATAACCCCTAAAACTTATTATCCAAATGTCTAATACTGCTTCAGGAAAATACGCAAAATTCATATCTGATAGATCAGGTCAAGAATTTCCATATACAGAAATGGTTAGAGAATGGAATGGATCTTTTGTTCATACATCAGAGTTTGAAGCTAAACATCCACAACTACAGCCAAAATCACATACTGCTGATCCACAAGGTTTAAGAACTGTAAGACCTGCACGAACAGAACCAGCAACACAAAATTTATTACCTGGTAACCCGTTTAATATCACATCAGGATCAACAACGATTACAGTCACAGAACCTTCACACGGAAGGTCATCATCTGATACTGTAGTGTTTAGAAATGTAGATGGTAGCCCTGGAGGCGTAGTTTTTACAGCATTTGAAAGTGCTTCTGGATTTAGTATAACAGTTACAGGAACAAACAATTATACATTTACGTTAGGATCAACCCCTACCGTGACTGAACAAGGAGGCGGAATGACGGTTACAGCAGGACCCGTTACGTTAACACCATAATGGCAGGATTAAGTTATAGCGGATTAATTACACAAATTAGAAACTACACTGAAGTAGATTCAAATGTTTTAACTACGGATACTTTGGAAAGCATTATTTTAAATGCTCAGTATCGAATTATGCGTGATGTTCCAATCGATGCAGATCGAAAACAACAAGAAGGTGATTTAGTTGTTGGACAAGAAACTATCAATGCTCCTGGAGGAGCTTTGTTTATTAGAGCTATTCAAGTCTATGATTCTACTAGCGCTACCACCGGTGCTAATACTTATCTAGAGAAAAAAGACATCACATATTTACAAGAATATATTCCTTCAACTGAGTCTAGTAAAAGAGGAAAGCCTAAATATTATGCTATGTTTGGTGGTGGTACCGGAGATGGTGATACTAATTCTGGAAGAATGATGTTTGCTCCAGTTCCAGATGCAACTTATAAATTTAGAGTGCATTATAATAAAATGCCAGCTACTTTAGCCTCAGATAATACCACTAATTATATTAGCTTAAATTTCCCAAATGGACTTTTATATTGCTGTTTAGCAGAAACTTATGCTTATTTAAAAGGCCCACAAGATATGTTGCAATTGTATGAAAACAAGTATAAACAAGAAGTAGAAAAGTTTGCTGTGGAGCAAATTGGAAGACGCAGAAGAGACGATTACACAGACGGAACTATGCGAATTCCTTTACAATCAAAACAGCCAAACAGTTAGGAGTTTTATGGCAATTACATCGGCAATATGCACAAGTTTTAAACAAGAGATTTTAGTAGGGACACATAACTTTACTGCTTCATCTGGAAATACTTTTAAGATCGCTTTATATACAAGTGATGCATCTTTAGGTGCAGCGACAACTGCTTTCTCATCTTCAAACGAAATTTCAAATACATCTGGTTCTGCATACAGTTCAGGTGGTGCGACTTTAACAAGTGTTACACCAACCACATCTGGAACAACTGCATTCTGTGATTTTGCAGATGTGAGTTTTACTTCCGCATCTTTCACAGCTAACGGTGCATTAATCTATAACTCTTCGCAGTCTAACAAAGCTGTTGCTGTTATCGCTTTCGGTGGTGATAAAACAGTATCAAGCGGAACTTTTACAATTCAATTTCCAACAGCAGACGCATCTAACGCGATCATTAGAATCGCATAGAGGATAACCCATGTCGGGATGGGGACGATTTACCTGGGGCCAAGCTTACTGGGACGAGAGTGATTTACTTACTACTGGTTATGGAGCAAAATCTTGGAACGATGGTGAATGGGGAAATCTTGCAAATGAAACTGTAACCTTAACTGGTTTACAAGCTACAACAAGTATTGGTAGCGTTACACTCGATCTAACTTCTATTATTTCTTTAACAGGTGAAGGGTCAACAACTTCACTTGGAACTCCTGTTTTAGATTTAACATCAATCGCTGCCTTAACGGGAGTAAGCTCAACAGTTTCTTTAGGTAGTCCTACTTTAGAATTTTCATATTCTTTATCAGGTCAATCTGCAACCACTGCTGTAGGTTCTCTAAGTCATGAAATGACTTACATTTTAACCATGAATGGTCCTGGTGACTTTATGGTAGGTGAAGTTGATGACCTTAGTGTTGCTCTTACAGAAGTTGTTGTGCCAACAGGACAACAAGCAGACTTTGCTACACCTGTTTTAGATTATGCAGGCACTCTTGTGGGTTGGGGTCGTGAAGGTTGGGGTGATCTTGCTTATGGAGATTCTAATAATAAAGTTATTAATGCAGTTGGTTTACAAGCAGCATTTACGTTAGGCAGTACCACACTTCAAACAAGTGAACTTGTGAGTGGCCAGGAGGCAACGACAGCAGTTGGATCTTTAGTTACAGCAATTAGCCCAACGATTGCACTTACGGGTCAAGCAGCAACAACAGAATTAGGTTCTATTACTTTAGAAAATACTGTTCCAATAACTGGTCAAGCAGCAACATCGGGACTTGGAACTCCGGTACCAGAAATTGGTGTTCCGATTACAGGAGAAGAAGCAAGCACAGCAATTGGATCTGTTGAAATTAATAACGTTGAAATTGTTTCAATTACCGGAATTGCTGCAACCTTTAGTCTAGGCTCAACAGTTCTTGAAACAGGTCAACCTCTAACAGGCATAGCAGCAACCTCTGCGGTAGGTTCAATAACTTTAACAGATGTTACTCAAGGTCTTTTAACGAGTCAAATTACATCGACTTTAGGAATTATTGGTATTCAAGCTTTTGGTAATATTGACACTGGTTCAAATACATCGTATTCTAATACTTCAACGGGTTCGAATGATACCTATTCGGATGTTGCAGCTGGATCAAACTCTAGCTACTCTAATGTTTCAACAGGATCAAATGATACGTATTCCAATGTTGCAACAGGATCAAATACAAGTTATAGTGACGTGGCATAAGGAGAAAAAATGGCTTCAACATATACACCATTAGGTGTTGAATTACAGGCAACAGGTGAAAACGCTGGTACTTGGGGTACAAAGACAAATACAAATTTACAACTTGTTGAACAAATTCTCGGAGGATTTACTCAACAGTCAATAGCCGGTGGTGCTCAGACAACAGCGTTAAGTGTTTCTGATGGATCAACTGGAGCAACGCTTGCTCACAGAATGATAGAGTTCACAGGCACTATTAGTGGAAATCAAATTGTAACTATCCCACTTGATGTACAAACTTTTTATATTTTAAGAAATTCAACTTCAGGATCTCATACCGTTCAATTTAAATATGCAAGTGGTTCAGGATCTACATTTACTTTTTCAGCATCTGATAAAGGTGATAAAATAGTTTTTGCTGCAGCTAATGATGGCACAAATCCAGATATTAAAACTCTTGCAATTGGAACTGGTATCGCAAACGTAGTCGAAGACACTACACCGCAATTAGGCGGTGACTTAGATGTAAACGGACAAGATATCGTTTCTACTTCAAATGCGGATATTGATATTATTCCAAACGGTACAGGAGATATAAACCTAGGTGCTGACACAGTACAAATTGGAGATAACAACGCTGACGCAACGTTAACAACACAAGGTACTGGTGATTTAATTTTAAACACAAACAATGGCACTAACGCTGGAAACATAACTTTAGCAGATGGAGCTAACGGTGATATTAATTTTACAACTAATGGAACTGGAGCAATTAAATTTAATGATATTGCTTACATACCTCAACAAGCATTAACTTCATCTTCAAATGCAGTTGCTTGGGACGCACAAGCAAAGCCAAATGCTTTCCATCAAACAACTGAAAATACAACTTTTTCTGCACCCACAAATAATATTGAGGGTTCTTTTATTTGTTTAGAAATTAATTATAATGGTTCACACACCATTGCATTTAATACTGTTTTTGAATTTGCAGCATCGACTGCACCAACATTTACTTCAGCAGATGGCAAAACTGACATATTAGTTTTTAGATACAATGGAGCTGTATGGCAAGAAGTAGGTAGAACCTTAAATTTAAGTGAAAGTTAAAATATGTACGCATTAGTAATAGATAACACAGTAAACAAAATCATCACTCAACCAAAATCATTAGTGATTGGTGATGTAAGATACCCAGCTAAAATATTTCAACTTTGGACTAAATCTGAAAAAGAAGCGATTGGTATTTATGAAGTGGTCACAGACTCATCTAATTTTAAAGATGAAGAATATTATGTTAACACAAATGAATCTTTTACTTTTGCAGATGGTAAAGTCACTAGATCATGGGGAACTGCAACTGCTAAAAATGTTGCAGATACTTTATGGACTCAAGCAGATTCAGATAATGGAGATTTACCAAGTGATAAAGAAGTTGGAGATGTAAAAACTGAAGGTTTAAAAACACAAAAGAAAAGAAATGTAAAACAACAAGCTGAAGGTTTATTAGCACCCACAGATTGGTATGTTATTAAAGCAACAGAAGTATCTGATTATTCTGTACCATCAAATATCACAACATTTAGATCAGCGGTAAGAACTAAATCTAATGAAATGGAAACAGCAATTAATAATGCTAGTGATGCAGCAGCTCTTGAAACTTTATATACTTACACGGAACAGGAAGACGGAAGTGTAACAAGACCACTAGGACAATTTCCAACATTGGAGGATTAATGTCCGCACCGTTAATTTTAGCAACCAACTCTATCAAAGATACAGGTTATGACGTTGATAATTCATTAAAATTTAATGATGGTGATAGTCCAGTTTTATCAAAAACAGCTAGTGGTTCTGGAAACAGAAGAACATGGACAATTTCTTGGTGGTTTAAAAGATCAACTCTTGGCGGTATGACTTTCTTTTGGCAAGATGGTGCTTCAACAGACCATGAAACTAAAATTGCTTTTGATAGTAGTAATAGATTATTTATTTATGATTTTGATGGTGCAAGTTTTAATATGTTATTAAAAACAAATAGAAATTTTCGTGATATGAGTTCATGGTATCATGCAATCATTGCTGTAGATACAACAGATGGAACTGCCGCTAATCGTATAAAAATGTACATTAACGGAGTACAAGAAACTAGCTTTGAAACTGCAACTTATCCTTCTCAAAATCATGATACAGAATGGAATACTAATAATGAACTTAGAATAGCTAAGGATTCTTCTGGAGACCATTTTGACGGGTATCTTACAGAGATTGTAAACGTTGATGGTACACAACTTGCTCAAACTTCACTGGGAGAGTTTGATAGTGACAGTCCAAATATTTGGAAACCAATTGAACTTGATTTAACATTTGGAACGAATGGATTTTATTTAGATTTTGAAGATAGTTCATCTTTAGGTAATGATGTATCTGGAAACAACAATGATTTTACTCCATCTAATCTAGCCGCAACAGATCAATCTACAGATACTTGCACAAATAATTTTGCTACTGTAAATGCTTTAGACCCATCTGCTGGAACTT
>Ga0208899_1000919_pt1 | contig 21489 bp, 22 predicted proteins | sample VirMetDEL_Nov_24_FD_184518 | JGI IMG/M metagenome (GOLD analysis project Ga0208899, IMG submission 184518) | Aqueous microbial communities from the Delaware River and Bay under freshwater to marine salinity gradient to study organic matter... | ecosystem: Environmental > Aquatic > Marine >... | reverse complement strand
GCTATTAAGATCGAGATAGGGCCGAAACTGGCAGAGGTTATCTCAAGGTCGAAGCGGAGTAACGTGCATTCAAAGTTCATCGTCCACAAGCGGAACAAGGCGAACCCCATGAAAACCAGCGTATCCGCATACCAGATTCAAGAGGCATGGCGAAGGCTCCAGACGGAAAAGCCGTACCCGACATTTCACGAAATTAGGAGCTTGGGAATTACGATGTACAGAGATAAGGGAATCGACCCTCAAGGGTTAGCAGGACACGCTACGGAGGGGATGACGGATAGTTACGATCAGGAAATTAGATATGAGGAGGCGGGGACGCTGTAAAAAAATTAAAAATAATTCTATTTAGTGCTTGCATTACATGTAATGGCCTGTATAATGGGTTTCAAGAGTTAAGGCAAACCCATTCACCACCGGAGGCTACCATGCTTACCCTTCCTTCCAGAGATTCAGAACTTCGTGAAAAGTTTGACATGATCGACCTCGCAGAAAAGCGATGGATTACTTTCGCGGAGGCTCGACAGGCCGCTAAAAGAACATTCGCTAACTGCTCCGGCATCAATAAGGTTAATACTTTGACGATCCGCGCAGATGGGAGCATCCATCTGATCGAGTGGGGGCCGAGGGGAGGCAAGAAAGTTCTCTGGAACTTCGGCAAATTCTTTGGGAGGGCATAGCCATGACATTTGAGGAAATGTGCAAGCAAGCAGTGGGTCATGGCAAGAAAGGCGCTAGTGATTCCTGCCATGTTTGCAACGGTACTGGAAAGCTCCAGCCGCATCAGCAACTTGCAGGATTCACAGTCTGCGATTGCGTTTACAAAGAGCGCGGCCTTCCTACCAATTCTGAGCGCATTAATGCTGCTTTTGACTCTTGCTTTAGGTGGTAATCGTGGAATCAGACAAAAAAAGAAAAGCCCGACTCAATCGTGAGCGTGTGGCTCGTCACAGAGCCGCTAAGAACGATTCAGGACTGGTGAAGGTGGAAGTATGGGTCAAGTCAGAACACCGTGAGCGGGTCTTGAAGTACGTTAAACGATTGGGGAAAACGACTCCGTAACCCCTTGATTCATATAGCCCGTATATCCCGAATATCCCTCTCTCAAAACACCCCCGAAATCTTCCTCTAGCCCTTTAAATATAAGGGCTGCGGCGTTTTCACCACACTAACAAAACCATAGGCGAGGGTCAGTAAAAATGCGGCCTGTGGAGGGGATTGGGCAAAAAGTGGGGAAGTGCTAGAATCATGCCTCAGTTTTGCGAGGCTGGCCCGACAGTCACAGGAGTCGCGGCAGACCTCATCAGTGGAGCAATAATATCCTCGTACCTGTCGCCAAGCGCCTGCCTGATTCTGGGCTGATTGAAAATCCTGAGAATATCCTGACGGGAGAGGTTCTGGTTAAAAAGAATCTTCCCAAGCTCGTCAATGACTTCAGGGGTAGCGTTGTTCTTGGAAACCCCCTCAATGATCTTGCCGACAAGCGCCTGTGGGTTCGCATTAACTATCGCCTGCATTGGGCCAGGGTCGACCGCATCATCAAGGGATCGAGAAGCCTGCTGCTGAAGCTCTGTAGTCGAGTTGCCAGTAAGCATCTGTCTGGTCTGCGTAAAGCTATCCTCGATCCCAGCCTGCTTGAGAAACGTATCGACGTCATCCATGACCAGCGTCAGCTTTTCCTTCATTTCACGCGAGTTGATTAGCTTTAATCTGGCGTCCCTGTTCGTTCCCGTTTTGTCCATCATTTTGCCAAGAGCCTTTACAGCACCAAGCTGAAACAACTCCTTTTCTGACTTGGACATTCCAAGAACTAGGTCAGTCAAGTCCTCTACGTCCTTTTTCAAAAATTCTCTGCCGAGCTTGATTGCATTGACCAGGGAGATCCCGTCTGCATAAGCCTCCGTCGCTTCTTTGTACGCAGGGTTCTGCTGGGTCAGCAAGTCCATCAAGTCGTTTTTCTGAGCAATCAGCCGCCTAGCCTTAGCGTTCTCGCCTTTTCTCACCGCCTTTCCAATGGCGTCACTGATGTACTCTGACTTCGCCAAGTGCCAGACTTCTAGCTCATTCGCACCAGGGCCAAGCTGCCCTCTCGCCTTGTTATATGCCCAGGCAAGGATCGCTTTGGGCTGATCTTTCCCTTTAGCTCCCTTGAGAGATTCGAGCTTTTGATTAGTCCTGATGCCTGCCTGGAATGCCTTGTCATATAACGGCTTTGACTGCTGCTGAAGTTCGAGCATCTTCCGCTTGAACGTGCTGCCATACTCTGATTTGCTGCCAGCGACAGACTCGATTGCTTCCATAAGTCGCTCTTGTTGGGCAGCTTGGCGCTTTTCAACAAACTCTCGCCCCGCATCCCTGGCTGTGCCTTGGCGGTTCATCGCTGCTCTGCCGACTGTTCTAAAACTGTCGTTTACATCAACCAGCGCAGCGTCTTTAGCCGTTCTTTCTCCAAAAACCCGATTGTTTCGGGTATTCAATGCCGCATATTTGTCAGCAATTTCATCGCCTGTTCTCCCCGAGGCTTCTGCGGTCTGCCTTAAAACCCTTTCCGCTTTGCTTCTCGGGGATTCAGCCAGTTTTGCGCCAACATAGTTCGCCGTTGCACCAAGCCCACGGCCAGCAGCGTTCAGAGCACCACCAACAACAGGGGCCGCGACAGCGCCAAGAGCCGCCCCAGATGCAGCGCCTTCGAGCGTATCGCCTTGGTCTGCTGCGCCGCCGCCATATACGCCGCCTTGGGCCGCACCGACTCCCATAGTCCTGCCGATCTTCCCTGCATTCGTGGCCTGCCGGAATGCTTGACCGCCCAAAGCCTTAGCGCCTCCGAGAACGCCCGTAGCAAGTCCACCAGCGATTTCTGCGCCAAGTGCCACGCCTGGGTTGTCTTTTGAGAACTTCTCGCGCTTGTCCTGCAACTGCTGATGAATCTTGCTGTAAGCATCGTCAAAACTTTCGCCAGTCCGAAATGATCCGGCAAGCGCAGCAAGAGCGCCGCCAATCTCATCAGACCAGCCAAAAGTCGCGCCCTGGAGCGCAGCCCTGGCTGTTCCCGCTATTGGGTTTACATTAACGGGAGTATCACTTCTTAAAAGGTTCCTGCCGCCGCCCTGCCCTGCAAGTAAATTTTTACCCATTACTGAACCCCTAGAACCCTGTAAATAACTTCCTCCCTGGTGAGCCCTTCCTCCTCCATCGTGGTTTTAATGTCATCTTCCGTCACGCCTGAAGCAAACATCATTTTTTCTCCGATCCTTACAAGCTCTGCTTTGTAAGCATCTTCGCCACTTCTGAGGTTCAGTCGACCAGTGCCAATATCCTGCAATATGCGGATATCGTTGTCAGAAAGAACGCCCTTCATAATTCCAAGGTTTTCTTTCGTTAGCCTTGCTTTTAACTGATTGTGAGCATTGTCAAAATTGACCGTGGACTCCTTGATTGAAGGGAAGTACGGACTGCCTTGCAGCGTTCCAACAGATCCCTCAAGCCCTGCGCCAACACCTTGCGGGTTTAACATATCCCGAACAAGCTCTAAGGTTTCTCCGGCAAATTCAACCGCGCCAGCTTTTTCTTTGTTTGCCGCCGCTTGCTCTGCCTCAAACTCGGCCTGCTTCCTGTTATCTTCAGCCTCCCACCTTTTCTTTTGCTCCATTTGAATTGGTGTCAACTGCCGAGCTTGTTTTTTTTCTGCTTCAGCTTTGGCTTGTCTCGCAGCCACAAAAGCCGCATTTCTTTGTCTGGGTGGCATGTCGTAAACAGATGCGCCCATATCCGGCATGAAGCGCATCAAGTCCTCTTGGTCTGCGGTAGGCTGGAACGGAGGGGGCGCATTAAAACCGCCCTGAGATTGAGGTTGCGAAACGCCTGGGCGCATTACGCCACTACCGCGAGGCATAGATGCCCCGCCAGACCTTGTGCCCTCTAAAGCCCTTGAGAATGGGTCGGATGGGGCGGCAGCGCCGACAAGTTTAGGCTCGCCAATAATCTGCCCTGTCATTCGATCTACCTGAACCTGATAGGTCTGCCCATCCCTGCCTTGCACTTGCTTGAACATGGGCATTCCGGTCTGAGCAAGCTGCTTCTGGGCAAGCTGGTTTTGAATACCAGCGCCCTCTGCTTGGGCTTTCTGTAATGCCATCTGGTTTTGCAGCATCCCCTGGCGGTTCTTGTACCCTTTAGGCCCAAAGCCGCCTGTGTTCATATAGTCAGCGAATTGATTTAGGAAAGGCATCGTTACCCCCAGAGTTGATTAAAGATATTGCCGCGATTCATGGCGTTAAGACCTGCCATATTCCCCATATTGCCCAAAGGATATCCCATCTGCCCCATAAGCGTTCCAGCCAGGGCGCTCGACCCTGATGCCGCAGTCTGGCCCAGATTAGCCTGCGCTAAAAGCTGCTGGAATCTTTGCTCGTCGAGCATCATTCGCTGCGCGTTGTCGGCCTGCCTCTGGTTGAATCCTTGCTCGTTAGCAATCAAGCGATTGCTGAAGTTGTTGTTTGCTTGATCCCGCTGGAAGCCTGCATTCTGAAGCCCTTGGTTGAATCGCTGATTTTCCTGCGCCAACCTGTTCTGAATGTTTTGCTGCTGCTGCTGGAGAGAAAGCCCCGCCTGACCTGTCTGCTGCCCGAATCGTTGAGCGTCTGCGGCTAGACCAGTCTGGAAGTTCTGAACGTCTTGATCCGCCATAAACCTCTGGCCTGCCAGTTGGTTCTGGAAATTCTGGTTGGCGGCATTCATAGCCCTTCCGAAATTTGCCTCATCCTGACCAAGATTGAATTGATTGTTGGCAGACTGCTGACCGAATCGCTGAGCGTCTGCTCTGAATCGGTTATCCACATTCGCCAGATCGCGGTTCAACATGAAACCCTGTCCTGCTTGCGCCTGACCAAATCGCTGTGCGTCAGACGCAAGGTTCATCTGGTCACGCGAGGACTCAATACCCTGAAGCGTCGGCAGGATTCTTGCGTAGTTCGACATTGTGGCGTCGTTCAGCGCCCTCATGGTGTCGCCCGACTTAAACTTGCCTGCCGCCACTCCTGCATCAGAAATGGCCCTGCTCGATTCCCTCTGCATTGCCTGAAGATATGGATTGTTAGGGTCAAGCAAGTTCGTTTGGTTTACAGCGACCTCTCGCGCCTGTGCTGGGTTTATGTTGACGTCTGAACCAATGTTGTTTACCCGGGGCGCCTGATAACTTGAAGCCACTGCGTTGACATTCTGTGGCATTGCGCCGTAGCTTAGGCTCGTACCTTGCAGCTCTCTGGCTTGCGGCAAAGAGGCCGACACATTTGTATTGCCAGCAGTCGGTACGCCAGGGCTGGCTACGTTTGTATCGGGGTTAAGCCAGAACCGACCCTCGAAGGGGTTAGTCCTTGCTGGGGTGGTTTGCCCCTCCCAGTACAGATTATCGAGGTTCCGTTGCCCAAGTTGATTGTATGGGTCTGTCCTGTTGACCTGATTTTGATAGGTCGTGTTCAGATGGTTTATCCAATCCTGCTGGCTTTCCTTGAACTTGTCGGCAACATAATTGCTAATCCCTGCATTGATAAGGGTGTTGCCCATATCCCCGAACATTCCGCCAAAGTCGAAATCGAATTCATCGCCTTCAACAATCGTATTCCAACCTGCTTCCAACAGATCACCGAATCCCACGTTATCACCTCCGTCGGAGTTTCCTCCGAGTATTCCACCGAGCCAAGTCGGCACATTAAACTTCCATCCATCGTTGTCGTTCTGGCTCCAAGTGCCAGATTGACCACCTGAATTTCCGGCGTTACCACCTGAATTTCCGGTATTGTCAGTTTCTCCATCGACCCCCGCTGGAGGGCCAAACACGTTGGGGGTGTTTGGGTCATCGTCGTGGTCGTACCACCGCCAATCACCCAAGTCAGCCCCGTTGTCCTTCCAGACGTTTTCGCCGTCAACAGCATCGTCAACAGTGCCGTTCAGAATGTCATCAAGCGACCCGTCGATCGTTTCATCAATAACGGTAAAATCGTAATCCGTTCCGTCTGGAACAACGCCTTCCATATCGAGAGCGTCATAAACGTCTTGCCCGATAAGCGATGGATCAACCAGCCCAGAATCAATATTCGCCTGCAACATTTGGGCGGCAGCACCAAGCCCACCGTCCAACCCCCCAAAGTCAATCTGAGAAAGATCGACACCAGATTCCGCGAGGTTCTTAATTAACGAGTCATATACCGCTAAAACATCGGCAGGGATAATCTCGTCGGCGGCATTCGGGCCTGCAAGTCCGATGTAATTTGCTGGGTCTGTTTGCCAGTCGTATTCACCTGAATCAGTGTTGTAAACCAGCGCACCAAAATCCCCAGGCTGAGAAATCAGGTAGTTGCCGCCGATGTAGCCAGGGTCTTGCCAACCTGGGAGCGTTCCTGTGCCAAAGGAGTCTTGGAATCTCAAGCTGCTGAAGTTTTCAGCCAGCAAGTTTTTCAGTTGGTCTTGAGTGCCTGCCGACACAGAGGGAAGCCCAGACACAATAGCGTCGTAATACGCTTGCTGTGTTGACGGGTCAGCCCATCGCTCTGTCGGGCTGCTTAACTGATACTGCGCCCACTCCTCGGGGTCAATCTGATTATTGCCGTTGACGTCCCAGTTAGGATTCTGGGCGTTGTAGCGGTCAATAACGGACTGATTGAATTCCTTGCCTGTGCCTGGGTTTGTCCCGTAGTTCTGAGGCGCTTCGTAGTTCGTACCAACCCCAAACGAATCTTTAAACTGCATGTCGGGGTAATGCTGGCCCAACAGCCCACTGAGCTGCTGCTGGAGCGCGGGGGATACCGTAGACATACCAGACATTACGGCATCAAAGAGCTTCTGCTGATTGGCCTCATCGGCAGCCCACCCCTCTTTCCACCGGGAATCTGGCTGCGCTAACTGATACTGCGCCCACTCGTCCGGCGTAATTTTGCCGTCAGCCGCCCAGGCAGGATTAACAGCGGCATACTTGTCCAGATGCTTCTGCTCGAATGGCTTGCCTGTGCCTGGATTTATGCCGAACTGATAGCCTTGCTGGGCCGCAATAGCGTCAAGCAATTCCTGAAGGTCAGCAGGCTCCTCCCGAGTGTTGCGCGTGTTGTCGCCGCCCATGCCTGGGTATGGTGTCCCAAGCCCAGGTATACCGTAAGGGCCATAGATGCGTTCCGGCATTAGTTGTTCTCGCGCTCGCTGTTATTCTTCAATTTCAACAACCTCAAATGACACTTACAGATTCTCTGTAAAATTAAACGAGACATTACCTTCTGCGCCATTACCATTGGCATCTATGTAGCCCTGCTCGAGCATCCACAGGTATTTTTCCCATGCGGCCTGCGACATGTCAGTCGATTTCCTTCCAGCTAAAACCGCCAGCAATATCGAGGTTTGACGATCCCGTCACTGGCGTTACACAAAGCACAAAAGTATCCTGAGTCCCGTCCAAAGCCGCGCCCGGCCCTGTCGAAATGTCATCAACGCTCGCCTGCACATCACTAAAGGCTGCGCCATAACCGAAATCAACAACCACGCCACCCGTGACCGTATTTGTCGAGGGGTTCCCTGTCGTATCTCCGACAGCGGTCTGCACAACGGAATTAGATAGGTCGGAATAAGTGAACGTCCCAGCAACAGTCGGGTTCGCCCTTACCTCCCAGTAAAACTCGTCATTCGTTGTGGATATTACAAGGATCTTCCTGCCCACAACCGCAGCGTCAAGCTCTGATGCCCTGAGTCTCATCCCGCAGAGCGCGGACATGGTGCCTGCGGTGTTCGCGTTGACCGTGTTGGCCCCAGTCGAAACAACCCTGGCCTTGCCTAGCTGGTTTTCTGCACCCTCTGACCCCGCTGTCGCGCAGATCATTTCAAATGACCCGGAAGACCCCGCCTCGACGCTCTCTAAATAGATGCCATCAAAGTCGGCGGTAAACGGACTAACAATAGAGGACTTCCAGCACCCGACCCTTTTGGTCACGTTGGTCGCGTCCTGGCGTATCTCATAGCGGATCGGCTGGTTTCCCGTGGTCATATAGGTCGAGTTGCCCACGTTGGCATGGCCGTATTTATGCGCCTGATAAATCACGCCGTTGACCACGAACGAAAAACGAACCGCACCAACCCCAAGCCATTCATAATCAATCAGAAGAATCTGCGACTTAGTAAAATCGAGGTTAAGGCCGGAAGCGCCGGTTCCATCCATTGGGTCATCCCAGGATGAACGTGAAACCCTTAGTGTCTCTGTGCCGGTCTTGTCGATAACGAAACACATGGTAGAGGCGTCTTTAACTGACTCCAGGCCGTCGAACGTGAAAAAGAACTGCTGACCTTTGCCAGCGAAATAAGGCAGGCACCTGTAGCTTTTCCGCACCACGGCATCGCCATTTGCGTTGACCGCCATGCTGACAGATGAGTTGGTCGCGCTATATGTGCTTGTCGCGCCACCTATAAGCTCCTCAGAAACCAAAAACGGTTGCTTGTCGTGGGTATGCTTCAGGTCTAAAAGCGAGTCGACCTGTGCCACTCGCTGCCGACCAAAAGCTCCCAGCGCAGCGCCTGATGGGTTTGCACGAACACTGCCGTCTGGGTTCGTCGGAAATCCGTAGTAACTCATTCTATATTCCACTCCCCTGATGCATCGGTATACTCAAGAAGCGGTGAATCCCACTGCGCCGCGAGAACGATAGAAGCAGCCCCGTTGATCGTGTCGCCAGAGGCCGCAGCAACCGTTACAGCGCCCGTTCCCTTTCGCAATACCTTTACTCGATGTTTGTCCTGTGGGCCGCTGTGGAGGGTCACAGTGACCGCTGAAGATGAATTAACGATGACTTTCTCATAGCCAACTTTGCCCGATGTGGTGTAATCGGCTGTCACCTCGATGGCGAATGGAATCACGTACTGATACAAGTCCCATAAAACGTCAAGCGCCTGCCCTAAGTCCTTTGCGTCGTAAGGATACCGAAACTCTCTAGGCATAAAGCGGATTCACCTCAACCATGACGTCATCAATATCAATACCCGCATCTGCCGTTGTCCTGATCTGAAAATAACCCTCTCTGCACTTGCCCCAAGGGGTCGGCAGCGGATAGGTCTTTGTGCCAGCAGATACGTTAATCGTTTTCAGGGCTTCGACAGAACCGCCATCCCTGGCAAAGCCGACAGTGACCGCGCCTGTCGTGGTTGAAGTAACCGTAAGCCACAGCCCGTCAACCGTTAGCTCCCTGGCATCTGTTCCGATAAGCTCCGGCTTTACCAGTCCCGTATTGACCTGACGAACAATGTTGTTGCCATCATCTTGATAAGTAGACTCGTTCAGTCGGTAAATCTTCGCGTTGTATCCGGCCAGCAAGTATCCGTACACCTCCGCATGACCCAGGGCTTTATAGACCGAGCCGTTCGAGTCGCGCTCAGACCACTTGCCAGAATCAACGTGGTAAGTCCACGAAACAGTGGGGAAAATAAAGTCAACGAATGTCATCTGGTGGTACTTATAAGCAGAGACAATAACGCTGGACTTGTTGGTGTATTCTGACCACTCCTCTGCGATTGCTGGCGTGAAAATGGGCTGATATTGCCGCCCTGACAGCATATTTGGCCTGCCGTCCTGATCCACAAAGAAAATCATATCGTCTGTTGAGTCCACCGCATAAACACCAGCGATGCCTCTCTCGATAACCGCCTGTCTGGAGGCCGGGGGGCGTCCTGTAGAAGTTCGCCATACCTCTATTGACCTTTCACCGAACAGATAAAGCATCTGGTTATGAGCAAAAACCCTGGTCAGGTCATCGGCAAATGACTCGGCAGTGGCAAAGTCCAGGGCATCAAAGTCTGTAGCGTCGTCGATCGCGGATGAGTTGAATTGTCCGTTAGGCTGGTCGAACCAAAACCGCAAGTCCAGGTAAGCATTAGAGTTAGCCGTATCGGTAACGTCTGCGTCAGTGACCGTTACCAGACCGCCTGCGACCGTATAGACGTAAATCTTTGATCCTGTTGTTCCGGTCGTTATGACAAGCTGAGTGCCGTCCGTATCCATGACGACCTTTGCTGTGCCGTCGATTGTCCCTATTGAGGTCGCTGTGCCTCCAGAGTTGATCGAGTAAAGCGTCGTGCCGTAAACAGCGTATAAAACGTCATTCATCGGCAACATGCCGCGAAACGCAGCGCCGCCAGTAAACGAATAAGCAGAACTCGTAGCAAACTGGTCGATGGTCATATCGCCGTCAGCAGTCTGGTTGAATATGTAAAACTTCCCGCCAGAGTCGCCAAATGCCATCCCGTAGTCAGGCCAGAAAACGAAGCCGAGGTTAGTCCAAGTCTCGCCTGTTGATGATGTGAAGTTGAACGTGATCCAGTTGGTTGAAATCGGCCCGTCGTGATCGACTGGGTTAAAATCATACTCTGGCGATGCAGTCGCGTCTGTTCCACCAATCAAGGCGACTCTGCCAACCTCGCCGTCAAACAAGCCAGAAGTGCCTGCCAGGATTGCGCCCACTTCAAGCCTGGATGAGTTGGTTCTAAGCATGGTGGATTCGCCATGAGCCACTGTAGCCCCAAGCTGTGACCATGAGATAGACGCCAGGGCTGTTTTAAGGGGGTCTGTCGATGTGTAGAAGTCAACATTCGACCCAGACCATGTAACACGAACCCATAGACCGTCAGCAGATGACCATGAGGGGGTCGCCGTAGACGTTGAGGCTGCTGTGGCGCTTGTGCCGTCTGATGAGGTCTGAAAATACAAATCCCCTGACGTATCCATGCCAAAAGCAAAGTCCTTTGTCGATGCGCCTTGCCACTTGGTCAGAAACCACTGCGTTGCCGAAGGGGTCGAGTCGTCAGGAGAGAACCAGCCGACAATCGTAAAATTGTCATCAGTAAAATACTGGTCTGACTGATGCCCCGTATAGGCGTAATCCGTTGAGCCGTCATAGCTGAACATGAACGGGTTATAGTCACGGGTGTTGAACGTGGCAAATTCCTGTGCCGTTGATACGTCACTTGTGTCGGCGAGGTAATACTCTTTGTAAAGTTCTGCGCTTCTCCCGCCGACGAATATGCGCTGGTCATCCGCAGAAATAGCAAGGCAAAGCGGAGTTATCTCCCTCACGCCCCCAAGGTAAAGGCTGTAACCGGAATATGACGCCGTTGACAGGTCGTAGTTGCTTGACAGATTGTATTGGAAAACCCGCTGCTCTGACGTTGAGACTGATGACGAGCCGTTAATCGCGGCAACGTACAGCTTCGACCCGTCACTATTGAACACTCCGGTATAGGAGAAGCCAGAGCCAAGCTGGGCATTCATGCTGAAAGTGTTTGAATCGTAGCTTAGTGAGGTCGTGTCCCATGCTGGGGAAAGCGTGTAACGGTAAACGCTGTCATCTGTGTCAAAGATGAACATTTTTGTTCCGTCTGCGTTGAAGCAAAGCCCAGAAGGGTCAGGCGTCGTATGCGTGAGCGCCGTTGCTGTCCAGCTTCCAGCCGTGGAAATATCCCAAGCCGAAGAAAGTGTGGCCTCGACAACAGTATTCGCGCCCAGGTCTACCGCAAAGATTTTTGTCCCTGATGCGTGGAATTTTATGTCCCTGTAAACATCATTTGAAACAACGTCAGCATTCTGCGTGAACGTCATCGTGGTCTGAGTGTCGGAATAAAACTCGACCTGCCCAGGGAACTGCCTCATCCCACCGCTTGAGTGGTGGTACATATTCAGGACTTTCTGCTCATCAACAGAACGCCGGGAATCTTCGTATCCAGACGTAAGCGGCAGTGGTACTTTCACGCATCTACCTCAATTTGTCCGTCCACAAGGAAGCAGCCACCATACTGAAGCAAGTCCTCTTTACGGAACTCTTTAACCTTGCCCTGCTTGCGGAATTTAACCCTGACCTTTTTCGGCTTCTCTACCTTCGGCTCTTTGATCTTTTTCATGCGAACAAACAAACTCCAAAAACGTCAGAATGGGCTGGGGCAACGTAGGAAATCACATCACCCCAAAATAATTGGTGAAAAAAAACAATAGGGTCGTCTAAAAACCTGAACCTGAAACCTGTGTACCAACCATGAACACAGGAAACTTCAGACGTCACTTGTAACGTCGTACTTGTAAGAAAACCCGAGAGGCATTTCTACCTCCAGCGAGATTGTGTTGTCGTTGTCTAGCCTGTCCTCTGCCGATGAAATTTCTCTCATCAACTGAGCGCCTGCTTCCGCAATACGAAACTCAACCATCAAGTCACGCGCCAGGAGGCTCTTGAGGTCTTTTACCTGCTCCTCATATAAATCCAGCGTGTCGGTCGTTGATGATGGGGTAGGAATGTGAAGGCAATTATCAGCCGTCAGTTGAGCAACCAAATCTTGCAGCACCGTGAATGCGTCATTGTTTGCGCTTGAGTCGAAAGAATCGTAAGTCGTTCCCTGCGGCCTTAGCCCTAGCTTCAGCGTTGCCGAGTCTATGATTTGTTGAGCAGTAGCCATTCGTATACCCTTGAAGATAGACCCCCGTCCCACTCACAAGCGCCAGGAGCGCCCTCGGTGTTTTTCGGTGTCCAATCTGTGTTTAATTCGGTTTCAAGAAAAACCGAGAGGCGAGATAGCTCGACCTCCCGATCCTCCTCGATAAAAAAGAAGTGAACCCGGGGGAATGTGGCTAACAGCAAAAGCGATAACCACATTTGATCCCAGATAAACTGCTTTTTGTCCCTGCCTCTCTTTTCCCAAGTCCACATCACATGCTCTGGCTTCCGAAGGGGAACGACCATCTTCCCTTCAAAGGAAAAACAGTCGCGTATTCCGTCATCAGTCAGATGCCATGCGCTAGGCTTGAGGTCAGAGAGGAGGTCACACGTAAAAACCGTCCCCGTATGGGGGACGGAGACTACGGCTAGCTGTTGTGCCAAATCTTCACCGCATTCTGGGGTCGGATGGCTTTGTAGCCGTAGAGGACGTCAATACGACAGGGGAATTGGTCATCTGAGATCGTGTAATCTCGGATCATACGCATTGAAATCCCGTCAAGGACTTCACGCGCTGCCATGTCAACGCCCTGGGGCAGAACCAGGTCAGCCGTTGCGAATGCAAAAGCATCCTTCTGGAAGCCAAGACTCTGCAAAGCAGTGAACGAAGCACCGCCGCCGAGCTTGTTGATAGCAGCGTTATCGGCTGGTGAGCCAGTAACATTCTGCTTGCCGCCAGAGGCAACGATTGCCGGAGAAATGCTCAAAGAGGTCGCTGTAGCGCCTGCGTCAGCAGTGACAACGAACTTCTGAAGCTCTCCAGTGTCGGCCTTGGTTTCAGGGTGAACCCGATTGACGCCCTCGATGGTGATAACATCGCCAGCCTTCAGCGTCGTCGTGCCCGTATCAACGACCAAGGTAGCACCCGTCTGAGAAGCGCCATTGATGTTGTAAGCAGTGTCACCTTCGACCGCTGTACCTGAAGTAAAGGACGGAACCAGGGTGTTTTCATAGTGCATAAAGCCACCATGCTTGCCCATCGCGCCCTCTTTGTACTGCTTGCCGATTTCGGCCTGAGCATTAAACAGACCCTTAGTCGCGTCAACGAGGTCGACGTTACCCTGCGGGTCGTGAATCATGCACCAGTCACCAGCCGGGGTCAGGTTTTGAACCAGTTGCTTTCGAGCATTGGCTACAGAGGCAACAGTGACCGCTGAACCCTGGACGTCAACCATGTTGTAAACATCGTCGATCATCGTAAGGGCGTCGGCCTCCATTGTCGCAGCCAAAGACGACATAGCAGGTTCAAGATACCGCTTTGAAAACTCGTCGATGTGCATCGTGAGTTCTTCAGAGCTAAACGTGAAGTCGACACCTTTTTGAGTGTCAACAGTCAGCGTTGTGCTGGTTTCAGTAACGTCCTGGGTAGACAAAGCCGCACCTGTACGAGTTGTAAACTCGTTGGGGAGCCTGATCTTCAGGTCATTACCGATTTTTGCGCCGGAATTGGCGTATTGCGAATCATACTGCGTGTTGATATTCGGGATGAAATTCAACTTCTGGTGCAGAATCCGCAGAGCTTCCTTCGTAATCACCGAAGGAGTAAGGATTGAGTTAGCCATTTGAAGTTACCTTCTAACTTAGCCCTAGCTGTTTGTTTCGCCAGTTTGCATATTCCTTCGCTGACATTTTGTCCGGGTCTTTCTGGGGTGTTCCCGTTGGTTTCACCGGAGCAGCAGGGGCTGGGGTTTGAGTTGTAGTGACAGGGGGTGGGGCCGAAAGTTTCGCTGAAAGCCGACCCATCTCTAAAAGAGAAGTCACCGGATTCATCCGATTAAGCGCGTCAGTAATCTGCGGGTTTTGCGCCAAGTGGTAAGCAAGCGCGGGGCCGTTCTCGTCCATCCGTATCGCGTGAGCAACGTGGTCAGCCTGCACGAATGCTGGGTCTGATACCTTTGCCACATAGTCTGGATGCTGTTCGATAAAGGCCGATTGCCTTGCCTGGAACTGCTCTGTAACAGCGCGGTTCAGTTCTTCCTGGGCGCGTTGACGTTCTAGCAACTGCTCACGCTGCCGAAACTCACTCAAGGCGTTTTGATTCAACGCATGGTGATACTCAGCAGTTCTCTGAGCGTATAGCTGTTCGTCATATCCGCATTCTTCAAGCGATGGCGGTCTAAGCTCACCTTGCGGCTGCTCTTGCTGCACCATCCTTTGAAGCTGCTCATAACGCTCGTTGATTTCGGCTAGTCTGCTTTCCGCTTCCTTGGCCCGTCCTGTCAGTTCTGAGATTCGTTCCTGAAAGCGGTTCCGTTTTGGTTCCTCTTTCTGTTCGGTGTTCTCGTCACCGGATTGCTCTGTATCGGCTTCAGTAGCCTCATCCGATACGTTCGCTTCCGCCGTTTCCGGCTGTGTTTGCACCTCTGTTTCGGCTGGTGCAGATTCCGCAGGCGCAGAAACGCCTTCAGCAGTAGCTGAATCATCCATTGAGTACGACTCCTCGAATTATTCCCCAGAAAAGCCCTCTGGGTACGGGCTGCGCTAATCAGACGGGATTAGCTACCGAATTAAGCGTATCCGTTGCCGCCTTGGTAAAGGCCAGCCAACAAATCCGCCGAATCTGCATTGTCTGGGTCAAATGTTGCGTTCTTTGACCTCAACTGATTTCCGTCTAACAAAATGTATGAATGTGGGTCATACGCGCCAGATTCTTGGATCTCTGAAATTTTTTGCTTTAACTCCAAAATCCTTTTTGATTCTTGCTCGTTCGGGCCTCTGGGCCTGTTTATCCAAGCCTCAATTTCTTCTGGAGTAGCCGTTTCTGTGCTTGGAGGCTTCGGTGCCCTTTGGTATGCCGCATCTGATATTTTTTTGATTTCAGCCTGAAGTTCTTTAACCTTTTTTTCTGCTTGGGGTGTTATTCCTGCCAAATCACCGTATTTGTTTTCGACCTGGTTCTTATATCGGACGGAATCGTATCCGTCAGCCTTCAGCATCCCTCGTATTTCATCCATAAATTCTTCTGCTTCTGGGCTATCACGCCAATCCTCCTCCCCAAACGCAAAAGATTCCATTTCTGGGGTCATATCGTCCTGAAGATTTAACAGTTCTTCTCTGTGCTTTGCGCCAAAGGGCGTATCCAACAACCCCGTACTTACTTGATACGGGTCTTTCCAATCACCAACATCGTCAACGTCAAGAGGATTATTGATTTTTGCTTTTAAGGGCATGATCTGCGCCCCATCTCCGTAACTTTTGCCCCCCCTAAATCCTGCCCTTCCGGTCTGGCGAGTTGACTCAACATCAACAAGCCTAGAGCCTGCTTGCTCTGGAGTTCCAACGTGATACCCCAAATCACCGTAATCAAATTGATCGAAGTCAGCGTGTGTTCCGTGATAAACGTCCTTAGTAAACCCCATATCGTCAGCCCTTGCCGCCCTAGAAATAGCATCCATTGGCAGTTTGACTTGGCTCCGACTAGGCACAAACGGCAAAGCGCCTGCACCAAGCCAGACCATATTCGTCAGGTTCCGCTGGTCGGGGTTCTCTACCATGTTCATTATGTCTGCCCGTACACCAGCAACATCGCCAACCCCGGGAATCATCGAGGTCGCCAGGGCGGTTCTATCACGCTCCGGCAAATCTCCGAGATATTGAAGAATCTTTGAATTGTTCTGGCTGTACTTCTTTACCCAGTCCCAGAACTGGTTATTATTGGATTTGGGCACCTGTCATTCCTATCATGCGCTGGAGCGTCTGCATGGCTCCCGCTATGTCTTGCTGCTTGATCTGAATTTCTAATTGTTCTGCGAGTGCTTGTGCAGCCTTGAGCTTGGCGCTGGCGTCTTTCTCCCTGGCTGTGGCTTCCTTAACCGCGACCTCTGCCTGGGCTGCTCGTTGCTTGAGTTCCCTAGCCGCCTTCGCCTGCGGGCTTGTGCCCTGCTGCATAAGCGCCTGCTTTTCTTCTTCCGTAGGCTCTGCGATGCCCTGCTTGATGAGCATCTTGCGAATACGCTCGACCGCTTCATCGCCGCCGACCAGATCGAGAGACTTGACGTAAATATCACCAAGCATTTTCCCGAGCTCGGGATTCTGACCGATGATCTGACCGATTTGCTCAGAGGTTTCAATGCGTCGAGTCGTGTAACTCGGCCCAATCCTGACCTTGATATCGTACTTGCCGCGAGAAAGGTCGTTGACAGTCTCCCACTCGCCCGTCTGCCAGTTCTGTACAGGTTTATTGACCTGCATCACTTTTTCAGCGTCATCTTCGCCAAGAATGCGGATCATGCGCTGCGAGTCGTAAACCTTCGGGATCATATCGACGAGAATCTGACCCGTGAACTGGAGGGAGTCGGCAAACGAGTCCGTAAACTCATAAGTCGCAACATCGCCCTCCTGCTGCCGAGCCATGATAGCCCTGCCAGACGTTTCGTTACTTCTCGCACCCAGGGAAGCGTCATAAATTGACGTCGCAGCCTTCACATCTTCCGCTGCAAGCTGAATCCCCTGAACCAGACCGCTAGGTACTTGGGGCGGCATCATGCGTTCAGGACGGCCCCCGGGGGCTTCTGCGTCTGGGTTATACGGCAGTCCTGGCTTGTTTGAAGTCGCGTAGTCCCTCCACTCCTTTTCATGCCCTTTGACCATCTTGGGCGTGTACAGGAATGGGGCTTTAGGCTGCACCACAATCGCCTCAGCAGTGGCGGAAACGTAGTAGTTCAGCATTCTTTGAGGGTCTTTGGCCTTGTTGACCAGACCTCTGGTAATCATCTTGCCGTCAATGTTCGACTGCTCACCGAAAAGCGGGACAATCGGCACATAGCGGCCCACACACTCCACTTCCTCAAGGATCTCCATAGCCGTCATCTTGAACAGTTCAAGTCGATCGACGTCAGCCTTTCGGGTCTTGATAAACGGGGTTTCTGGGTATTCGTCAACGAACAAAACCTGTCCGTCCTCAGTCAAGCCGAGTTCCTTTTCCTCCTTTACGATTCGGAAGTACTCAGCGACTCTGATGTTGTCCTTGTCAATCCAGTTGTGAGTGTTGCCGACAGTGTTAAACGTTTCCGAAGTCGTAGATTGGGCTTTCGGGTACGCCGCCTCAAATTCATCCCGCGACATATCCTCAAAGACAAAGCCGTATCTAGCGGAGTTAAGGGTCGACGTTTGTACAACGGGGTCAATGAGAACGGAAAACGGGTTTTTGATTTCTTCAAGAATCAAGTCCTGCTCAAAAGAATCCGAAGCGATGTAATCGTGCCGAATCCTCCAGGCACCAAAGCCGCCTTTGACAGCCATCTTAAAGGCCGTTTTGTACGCAGCCTTTCCTCTGGCCTCAATCTGCCGGATAAGCCCCTCGTAAATCTCTGCGGTGTCTGTATCGTCATCCTCCGCAGCAATGACCTTGATTCCTGGCTTGTTCTGAAGGTGATCGCCAATAACCTGACGCAATGCGCCCGTTACCTTGTCAGACGTCAGACAGGGCTGATTCTGGCGCTTCTGCTTGGTCGCCTCATCCCATTGCCCGTCAGGGTCGTCAACGAACCGGATATCCTCTCGCGCTGCTTCATAAATCTCGCGCCAAGCCTCCTCAGCACGATCAAATCGAGCCAGAGCCTCATCCAGTACCGCTTGCTTCTGTTTCTTTGTCTTTACCATGCGCTTGCGAAATTGATAGGTTCGTATTCCTCGCGGGGAGCGTAGCCTTGCCCGAACTGCTGGAAGGCGTCTGCACCGTTTGAGGCCCAGTTGTGTAATGGCGCTTGCCGGAAAGTTTCGCCCTTGTCATCCCAGGCGAACTGGTAATTACAGAGCGCATCGTATCCCCGACCGCATTTCTCGGGGTCAATCCAGACCGTTGAGAACTTGTCGCGGGTCAGTTCGATCGCTTCCATCTTGTTTGAGATTCGCGGCACTACCTCGATGGGCTTGACCTGCAAATCTTCCAAAATCTGCTTTCTTGACCGTCCTGTTGGGTGATCGTCGTTGCTCGTACCCAAATTCACCACCTGGGCGTCATGCGGCAGGTAGTGACAGTCATAAACGTAAGGCTTTTCCTGCAAAACCTTGGCATAGTGCGGGAAATCGACTAGAGAATGCTCGTAATAGTCAATAAAACGGTTCTCATGGCCCACTCTTTGCATGAACCAGATGCTCATCACATCATTTCGGCCCAAATCCCAGAATGTTGACACTGGAATGCCTGACTCATACGGAATTGAGCAAATTCTGCCCTCCTCCCGCGCCGTTCTAAGCTGTTTCCCAAAAATTGCGCCGTCTGCAAACTGCTTTAGCTCACCCTCGTAAACGTGAAGGTACTCGTCGTAGTCCTTCCGCTTCAAATCTTCCATATCCTGCAAGAATTCGGCCGATAAATGCTCGTTGTCCTTCCAAGAAACCTTGCGAATCAGGGCGTTTGTCGGCTGATCCAGCACAAATCGCTGATAAGCGGCATCTGTCTTTAAAACGGGGTTAAAGCTGACCCAAATCTCTGAGCCAGCCTTACGAATCGAGGGAATGAGAGTTTTCCATGTTTCCTCACTACAGACGTTTGCCTCCTCGACCCAGCAAACGTCTACAGCCTCGATAGACTTGATATTCTGCACGTTACGCCACAGGCCGGAAAAGATGAGCTGGCTCCCGTTGGGGTGCCGTATCTCGTTGTCCAAGACCTCATACTGCTTGTAGCCCCTGGCCTTAATCACATCACTCAGGAGGTTATGAACTGACTCCCTGATGGACTTCTGAATCTCCCTGGCGCAGAGGATTCGCATGGGCTTGACGTATGCCATTGCCAGCAATACTTCGGCAAAGGTACGGCTTTTCGCACCGCCACGACCACCCCAGAAAACCTTATAGCGGTACGAGTCGCCTATCCCCTCAAACGCTGGGGGAATCGTCAGGTTTAACGCGGCCAAAGGTGATATTGATTTCTGTTATGTCGTCATCGCCTGCGTCGAAGTCAACCGTCTGTGCAGATAGCTTCGGGTGCAGGTATGGAGTGATCTTCATCGCCCCGTCGAGTATTTCCTTGTTATCGTCGCCAGTGTCCACCATCTTTCGCAGCGCATCGCAGGCAATGATGAGTGGATCGAAGTCATCACCATAAACTTCTTTGAGCTTGTTCATCGCAAACTTGGTGTTACGGTTCTGAGAACCCTTCGGCCTGGGCATTATCGTGAATATGTCCTGTATTCTGGATCGTCAATATCGACGTTGAAGTAAACCACATTGGTTCGACCATTCGCTAAGGTCGCCGTGACCTTCACGGTAGCCTTGCCACACCAATCCGCTGAGAGGTACGCATCTGCCACGTTCGATGAAAGGGACTCAGAGGCAAAGCTCATCTTGCGATAGCCGACAGACTCCCAGGCCACGCTGGAAACGCTGGTGCTTTGCTCTGTAGCGACTTTCGAGAAGTCCACCCTGTAGAGCTTCTGCGTGTCTACGGTCTGCGAGTAGTCCCGTATCCGAGTGTCGTCGGCATTCGGGTTTACTTGGATTCGCCTCACTGAAACATATCCACTTCAACGTCGGCGTCCAGGCTTGATGCGCCAGCAACCACAAGGTAAAGGTCTACACCCTCCCCCGAGTTCACCGAAGCATCGCCGCCCGTTGCGGTAATCGAGCCGTTCTCGTAAGAAACCACCGTAGGAGTGGCGCGGTCTGAGGTCTTGGCCTTGCCCAGGGTGAAGCTGGTAGCAGTACCCGAGTTGACCGTGACCATGACCGTAGCGCCTCGATAGCCCTTCGGGACGGTTCCAAGGTAGTTGTTGCCGTTGGTGTCAACGGTTTCAACTGTGTTGTTTACTTTCCCGGTGATAACGTCATCGGGCTTGGTTTTGAGCGCCATTACGCCTCCTGTTAGTGCCGGGAAATCCAGCTAATCAAGTCTGACCAGATAGCGAGTAAAAACGCGCCTATGCCGGTCAGGGTGTACTTCATGCCTCGTACAAACTGGCGGTTAAATGAGTTCTCCAGCATGACCTCGAACTGATCCGCTGTAAGCATGTCTGACTTCACCTGAGACAAGTCCTTCTCCACGTTGTCAATGCGACCATGCAACGCTCTCAGGGTTTTCTTGTTGTCGTAGGCGGCTTCCGTGGCTTCCTTCACGCGCTCCTCAACCACTGCTTGCTTGCTCTGGAGCGAGTTAATTTGCTGTTGGATAAACACCTCATCTGTCACCGTCTTGCCTCCAAATACTCCATTTCAGTTCTAGCTCCTCATCCGTGAGAATCTTGTGGTCGGGCATTCGGGTAGAGAAGTAGTCTTTGGCCTTTACAGGCCCATACACGTTGCACAGCACCCATTCAACGCCCAGGAAGTCACACACACAGACAGCGTGATAAACGCCCTCTAGCCAGCCGTGAGCAACCCTAGGGGGGAACCCCCACGCCTTCAGTGCGGCATGGTAGCCGTTCGCATAATCATCACAATCGCCCCCGCCTCGATTGAGACATTGGAGGACGGTGAAATACTGCTCTCCCGAATCGCTCTTGTAGGGAAACAGGCCCGACAAGCACCGATAGACCGCCTTAGCGGCCTCCCTGGATGGGTCTCTTTTGAACCAGCCAAACATCAGAGGATGTGGCTCGTGTCTTGACCCCCAGGCACTGCGAACAGCTTGGGAGGGGTATGAACATTCCCTTCCTCATCAACGTAAGGGGTGCGTGGATATATCTCGTCATACAGGGCCTTCAGCTCAGGATCACCTGCCACTTCTTCGAGCACAGGAACCTTCTGGGTGTAGGTGTCTTCAGGAACCTCCTCACCATCGCCATACACAGGAACTTGCTTGTAGCCCTCAATCTCGTCGGTTGTCTCGTAGTAGTCCAGCACCATTACCGGGGTTTCAATGACCTCAAGTAGCTCACCATCTTCTCCGTAGACATTGCGCGTCTTAACGACTCCGACCTCGATAGGCTCTGGCAGTTCATTACCATCCTCGTCGTGAGTGCGAGTGACAGTCTTTTGCTTGTCATGTCGCACTACCTTGTAGATTGGGTCGCCGTCTGTATAGCCCACAACCACTTGAGGCGTGTACGCA
>Ga0208899_1000918_pt1 | contig 21519 bp, 24 predicted proteins | sample VirMetDEL_Nov_24_FD_184518 | JGI IMG/M metagenome (GOLD analysis project Ga0208899, IMG submission 184518) | Aqueous microbial communities from the Delaware River and Bay under freshwater to marine salinity gradient to study organic matter... | ecosystem: Environmental > Aquatic > Marine >... | reverse complement strand
TTTTAAAATCTTTATAAGCACCTTTTAACCAATTGTAATATATCAAATCACTTGGATATTTTTTAGTACAATCTAATATGTGCTTTCTCATATCATTTAAAAACTTATTATTAGAAACAATCATATCATTTAATTTAACTTTTGGTAAAGTAAAGTATGCGTAACTTTTTTCTTCATCATGTAAACTAGACATTTTAGATTCCATGTTCTCATTAGTAATTGAAATTAACTTATCTGGCGCAACACCTTTACCACCACCTTCTTGTGCTTCAGCATTTGTATGTGTTTGCTCACTACCATCTTTTTTATCTTCGCCATTATCTTCAGCTTCTTGACCTTGACCATTTTCACTAGACTCTTCACCTTTTGATTCATCTTCGCTCTCATCATCATTAAGATTATAATTGTCTGAGATTAAATGTTTATCAAAGTCAGGTAATTTTTTTAACTTCTCTACTTCTTTTTGTTGCCAATTTAATAATTGTTTAGCAAGGTCAACAACATCATCAAACGTTTGTAATGCGTCAACCTTACTTAACCATTTGTTATCAACAGCGGAGAAAGAAATCGGTAATCTTTTTGAAGACTTATAAAACAAGTTGATCTTATCAATCAACATTAATTCTTTGTTAAGGTCTTTGCCATTAGTACCAAAGAAGTTTTGTTTTTCTAATATATCAAAACCATTTAAGTAATTCTTAACAACACCTGGGTATTGTTTTTGTATAATTCTATCTATTCTACAATCTTCTAATACATTTACATATGATCTTAAAGAGTCATCTTCTATCTTTGCCCAACCATCTGTTGGAGTATGTAAAGCGTGAGCGCATTCGTGTGCGATTAACATATCGTAAACATCACCCTTTTGATTTTTGAAAACTGGTAATGTTAAAACTCTATGTTTCGTATCAAACGAAGCGGTTTTAACTTTGTTATGTTGTACTTGAATATTCTCGGTAGCGATTAACTTTGCGAGTATTGATTTTGTATCTAAATTAATTGTTTGTGTGTCCATACTAGCTATACTATATGGAAAGATTAAAAAAGTCAACCCTATAAATTGCGTTGATTTTACTAGTGTTTTTGGTGGTAGATGTTCTTACTTTGTTCTTTTTAACACTTTTTCGTATATATTAGACGCTAGATTCTTCATCATTAGTGGCGCTACCATTCTACCGATTCTCTCAGCTTGTTTATCAAACTTACCTTCTAACTTGTAATCTTCGGGTAATCCCATAAGTCTTTTTAATTCTGGTATAGTAAACTTACGATTCTTCGCATAATGAAATACACCTGATACACTCATTTGTTGACCTCTTTGAGTAAGTGTTGGACAAGGTAAATGTGGCGCTGGTCTTATCATATTAAACATTGATCTTTTAGGGTTTATATCAATAAAGTCTGGATCACTAGGTTTTCTATGTCTTTTTGGATTAAATTCTAATAGTTCTATCCACTTCTTTTGAAAGCCATTTTGTACATAATCAAATAACTCTTTTTCTTGTTCTGGGTCATTAACCACATCTTCTATTGCTTCTTTTACTCCTATGTGTTTAGGTGTAACTGGCTTTGGATATATCTCATTTTCTAAAGTCATAAAGTTAAGACCTGCTTTTTCCATAATGTCGTGTCTTATCGCTACAAAGAAACATCTTTTTCTATCTTGTGGTGTTTCAAAATCAGCGGCACTCAATACTTTATATACAGTTTCGTAACCCATCTTATCAAATTCATTTATAATTCTATTTCTATATTCTATGGCTTCACCCATAGTTATACCAGCAACATTCTCACCAATAACAACCTTTGGCATAATGTCTGCTGTAATTCTAGTAAACTCAAAAAACAAATCTTCTATATTTTCTACTTGTTTTCCGTCTGAATATGTCTTGGTTTGATCCCAACCTTTTTCTCTTTTACCTGCGATACTAAACGCAGAACATGGTGGTGAGCCATCTAATATATCTAACTCACCTTTCTTAATACCAGCAATCTTTAAAAAGTCTTCGCCAGTAAGTTTCTTTATGTCATCTGGTAAAACAGGTGTATTAGGATAGTTTTCTTTGTATGTTTCAATCGCTGCTTCTACAAATTCATTTACACATAATATCTTACCACCTGCTAGTCTGTAACCAGTGGAAGACCCACCACCACCAGCAAAGGTAGATATAACATTAAACAACTCTTTATTAGAGTTATCTATTACGTCTTTCATAAAGTATGGTTTATATGTCATATATCTTTAACTATTGTAAGTTTATCATAACTACCCACATCGCCTCTAATAAAGTAGTTCGCACCTATTATATACTTATCACTATTACCTAAGTTTTTTGCTCTATGTAATACCCAACCAGGAAATATTAATATGTCACCTGTCGTTGGTCCATAAGTCACCTCAAGTGAATTAAATATATTATAGTTTTTTATATTATAATCAAAGTTAAAACCCTTTGTTAGAAAGTTTTGTTTTGGGTTAAAATAAAACTCTGATTTCTCACACTCTACATAATACACTAGACTAAAAATAGCGCCAGGGTGAAAGTGTTGATGATGGTCTTCGCCAGGTCTAGTTTTTGATACCCAACTATGTACCATTTCAAAATCATTATCTACACTAATAATCTCATCAATAAATTTACAGGCATAGTGATTTATCTGATCTCTAACAACTGCAAGTTCTATTTTCTCATTTAATAAATGTTTGTTTTTAGATGTCTTAACCACATTGTTTTCATCTTCGCCTTCAAATTCTAAATTTTTTATTAATTCTAATTCTGCTGGTTTTGTTTTAAACGCATTCTCAAATATCATTACAGGCATACCATATAATGATTGTACCTTACAATTAGTATCGTTTTCTAAAAAATTCTCTTTTAAATTCTTCATGGTGTAAATATATCAGGTTGTTTTTGATTTGTCAATGTTGAAGTCAAATACTATGGAATATCTATGATTTTGAGGGTGTACAGCGAGTTCAAAGGGCATATTAGTAAGTCTATGTTCTATGTCAGGTTTAAATATTAGGAGAGAATCATTAACTGCTGGTATCATAATATCTTCATCAACTATGTAAGTGCCATATTCTGGTAAGTCACATTTTAAATAATACACCACTGTTAAATCACAAGGGTGTGTATGATTACCAAATCTATTATTTTCTTTCGCAACATTTGCCCAACTTTTCCATAGTGTAAATTCTTTTGTATAATATCTTAATAGTGAGTGTTTTATTTTAAGATATAAGTCGTCCCAATGTTTACGACCTTTCATTCTATCGTATAATTGTGCGTGTGTTTGATAAGGTGGTATATGATCTGGCGCTGGGTTATCTATTAAATCTTGTTCTATATCTTTTATAAAGTCTTCTTGTTTCCAATTACCACCATGCCAACCATCAGGATAACCTATTTCTTCTTTAGAGATATTAAACTCTCTATAAAAAATACTATTATTTACTTTGAGTCTTGGCACGTAATTTTTGAGCCCTATCCATTTCTTTTTCAGCTTTCTTATAAGCTCTATCTAGTTTTAATTTAGAAGCGTATTCTGTAAAGTTTTTACCCATAACGTGGTCGTATTCGTGTTGGAATATTCTACTAAACATACCATCTAAACTACCTTCTTTTAGATCGCCATTTTCATCTTCATATTTTACCACACATTTTCTAGGTCTTGTAATAGTTAAAAATACAAATGGAAAAGTTAAACAACCTTCTTTCATTGCAACTTCTTCTACACCTGTTGATATAATCATAGGATTAAAACAAGCCATCTTTAGACCATTCTCCAAACCTATATGATCGCCAAGTACAAACATATTGTATGGTAACCCAACTTGATTACAAGTTAAACCTATACCACCATATTTCTTCATTGTCGCAAACATGGAATCTGTTAGTTCTTTTCTATCTTTAAAATTATGTTCTTTTAACATATCATCACTAAATGGTGCGATAGCTGATTGTACTCTAGGATCACTTGGTGGTATTAATTTTAAATCTTTCATATATCCTCACTTATAATTTATGTTTATATTTACCCTTAACTCTTTATCTGTTTGATTTGTACATCTATGTTCTTCATCACCATTCATTAAAAGTAATCTATTTTTCACACTCTCTACTTTACCTTTATCTTTAATCTCTGTATAACCATTATTTGTATTTACATAATATATGGCAACTTTAAAATCATCATCTTCCCTGTCTAAATGATAAGGGTAGTGTATATAGTTTTCTGTCTTTGTATAACAATTCGCTTTGGCCCTTAACATTTTTTTACCATTTATGTTGCTGACAATTGGTAGTAATATCTCATCAGCATAATCAGACTTTTTATTTCTTTCATCTAATAGTATGTGGGTGAAACAAGATACATTGTAAGGTTTGACAACCTGACTTGTATAAAACCAAGGAAACCAATCATTGATTAAGTTGGCCTCTATCTTATCTGCGACTTCACTAGGTAAATAATTATCTATAACTCTCATTATACTACACCCTCATCTGACATAGATATACCAAATCTTGGTGTTAGTGGTTTTACATTATGATAAACACCTTTAGGTATGATAATTAAATCACCTGGGTTTAGTATGTATTCTTCATTACCATTTACAAGCCATTTGGTCATACCTTCGCCCTGCCAAAATCTAACAGTCATTGTATCATTGTGATCGCCAAATGTTCTACTAGATTTTAAAAAATTTATATAACTATGAGCAAACATACAACCTAGTTCTTTCGCAACTAATCTAACTTTCTCTATTCTCTCTGCGTTATGAGCAACAAAGAAACCTGGTGTTGTATTTTTTACAAACTCACCATTGTCATTAGATACATTTAAGTTATCTATAATCTCAGCCCAAGTAGGTATCTCTAAATTATAACCTTTTATAAATTCTACCTTATCCACTTATTACCTCAACTGGGTGTGTATCTACCTCTGTCATATTATAGTTTAAACTAATCACTGTCTTTCTCTTATCAGATTCTAGTATTGGTGATTGATGCAGTGTCAAAGAGTTTGTAAAAACTATGTCACCCTCTTTCGCTTCGTATTCTATGTGTTTGTCTCTAATCATATCTCTAAATTGTGTCTTAAATTTAGTATCAGGCAATTCTAAAAAGTAAACACCTATCATATTACATTCACCGTGATAGTGCCAATTGTGTCCATTGTTATTTGTATATTGTTGATACCAGGACTTTTGTATAGAAAACTCAACACACTCAAATTTTTTTGCTAGTAGTGGGTGTAGATGTTTTTGTAAACTATTTTCTAAAATTTTAAAATATTGTGATTTTTCTTTGTAAGGTATATGATAATCTGTTTTACTAATACCTACTTTTGTGACACTGTCGTGTACAGGACCACCTTGTGTTAGATTACTTAAAATTTTATCTTTTATCTCTAGGTGATCTGGTAGAGAATAAACAAACAATATATCGCCGTAATATTTAAACATTTTGTAATTTCGTAAAGTTATGTTCTTTTTCAAACTTGATTATATTCGTAAACTTATCAAATAGTATATCGCCCTTATGTGATATAATAAAGATATTTTCTTTACCCATTTTGTTTACAATTTTAAAGAAGTCATCTGTACCTTGACCATCTAAACTACTATCAAATATTTCATCAAGTACCATCAGGTTTGTGTTGGCGCTGTTTTTCATCTTTGCGATTGCACGCCAAGTAAATACAAGAGCCAAGTCTATTCTCATCTTCTCACCTTCACTAAAATTATTGTAATCAAAGGTATCTCTGTGTCTGCTCTTTACAGTCTCTTTAAATTCTTCATCTAAATGGAAAGATACAAAGAAGTCCATAGATTGTAGATATTGATTAATTAAACTATTCATAATAGGTAGATACTTTTTAATGATCTTAGCTTTCGCACCTCTATCTGATAGTATCTCTCTAACTACATCTAGGTATTTCTTTTCTTCTGTTATCTTATCTAGTTCTACTTTGGTTTCTTCTAATTGATCTTTTAGTCTTACCAAATTCATAACAATATCTTTATCGTCTTCATCTTTACCTTCTAACAATAATATCTCATTATGTAAGGTGTCCGTAAATCTTTTTAGTTCTTTTAGTGAAGATTCTACTTTTGACATTTGTATTTTGTTTTCATATATCTTATCTGATATACCATTGAATTCTATAATTTTGTTTTCTACTTTTGATAATTCAGAGACCAAATCTTTCATACCTTGATTTAGTGTGACCACTTTGGCTCTTTCTTTTTCTATCTTTTCGTCTCTAAATTGTTCTTCTATCTTTTGAGTACATACAGGACAGTTATCATTCTGTTCAAAAAAGTCTAAACTTTTTTTGTGTGTCTCTAAATTTTGTTCTATTTTTGTTTCTAGTTTTTCTAATTGTTTTAATTTTGTTTCATATTGAGGTCTTTCAGATGTGCTAGATTCTAATTGTTTATATTCTTCTTCTAATCTCTCTACTTTTCTTAAATATGATTCAGTGGCGTCTTTATTTTCTTGTAGTTTTTGTTTCTTAATATCAATATCGCCTGTACTTCTATTTTTTAAATCGTTATAATGTTTTGTTTGTAATTCGTGTTTTGATTCTATTAAATCACATTGGTGTCTAGCTTCTACAATTTGTTTACCTAAATCAGTTTGTTGATTTCTTGTAAGTATATCCATATGTGTCAATACTCTTATGTCTAATATTTCTTCAACCACCTCTCGTCTATGTCTTGGTCTCATCTGCATAAATGGTTGATAAGATGATGAGCCTAGAACAGCGATCTGTTTAAATGCTCTATAATTTAATCTTAATATCTGATCTTCTAATACCTTTTGATAATCTACACTAGAGGCATCTTGGTTTTGTAATACACCATCACAATAAATTTCAAATATCGTAGGTTTGATAGCTCTTATAACTTTAAAGTTTTTTGTTCCTATTTGAAACTCTAACTCTACTCTGGTGTCGCCATTGTTTATAGTGTTTACTATCTGTTCTTTTTTGATTAGTCTAAAAGGTCTATTAAATAACGCAAAGGTCAATGCGTCTAACATAGTTGATTTACCAGAGCCATTAGCGCCGATCATCAACGTCATCTGTGACTTGTTTAGTTCTATTTCAACAAAGTTGTTTCCAGTAGATAGAAAGTTCTTCCATCTAATCTTTTTAAATAATATCATCTTTCACTTGCTTCAGTATATAAATCTTTCATAACTTCTTTAAGCTTGTTCTTGTCTAAATCACTATCTATTTGTTCTACATAGTTGCCTAAAAAAGTAAGTGTATCTTCCCCTTGTTCTAGTACGTTATCTTTTACAGATGCTGTAATATCTGTATTTAAATCTTCTATTATATTAACTTCATGTGTATCTATGGTATTGTGTAATCTATCAATTAAATTATTAAACATTTCTTCATTAGTTTTATTTGTTACAAAAACTTTTACAAAGGTGTCTTTAAAATGTGATAAGTCCATATTTACATAGTCATTATCTTTATCATTGTATATTAACTTCTTATGTATTCTAATTGGATTAGGTACTCTAGTTATCTCTCTTGTTTCTGTATCTAGTATATGAAAACCTTTAGGACACTTATAGTCTGACCAAGTAATTTCATATTGAGAACCAAGATAGTAAACTTGACCATCATCAGATTTTTTATGAAAGTGACCAGATATAACTTTTTCAAATCTACGAAACATAGACTTATCTAATCCTTGCATATTAACATGACCTGCGTTCATTTCAAAACCTTTTATTTCCAAATGACCTAAAGCTATTTGTGCATTACTATTTTCTATTTCATTAATAGAGTGTTCATAATTGTCATCACATATCCATGGTATTAAACAAATATCGGTGCCGCCAAAATTTTTTGTTACTGCCTTATCATATATCCAAGGCTCTTTTATACCATCAAATGTTGTACATAATTCTTTAATCGCATTTACTTCGTTTGTGTTTTTATAATAGGTGTCATGGTTACCTAATATAATATGTGTATCAATACCTTCTTTATACAATCTATGCATAAAGTCTTCTCTAAATGTATGTGCTGTTTTAAAGTTGATAAATTTTCTTCTATCTACTACATCACCTAAGTGTACAAGGGTTGTTATGTTATTCTCTTTTAGATATGGAAAAAATATCTCATTATAGAATCGCATAAAATAATCCAAAAATGCTGGACTATCGTTTCTCGCACCAAAGTGCGTATCATTTAACAAAGCTATTTTCATATTTTAGTGAAATAATTTAGATGTAGATTTTTTTACTCTAGTTTTCTTTTTCTTTTTTTCTACTTTTTTAGGTTGAGTATCGTCCATCTTTAAATTCTTTTGTAAGAATTCTCTAAATTGATTTTTAAATTCTGCGTCATCACCTGGCTGTAAAGCTACATCATCATAATTACTATCCATAATAAGTTTATGTTTTATAGTAGTTTGTTTCTTTTCTTTTTGTATTCTTCTTATAAATGCGTAATATATAATTTGTGTAAAGTAAGCGAAAGGATTACTTGATTTAGCAGGATCAAAATTATCTAGGTATTGTAGACAGTTTTCGATACCATCACTAACCATATCGTCTCTAAATGTATAATTTATAAAGTTAGGTCTATATGATAAATGATTTGCTATCTTTAAAAAACAACTACCAATATAATTAGTTACTGGTGGTTTATCTTTCTTTTCTCTTTTTGCTTTGTTTACACTTTTTTTGTAGGCTTTCATAGCCTCTAAAAACTCTTTGTTATTAACGTAATGTTCTTTTTTTGCTGCCATAATTATAATATACTAGGTATCCTCTTTTTTGTCAATGTTTTAAGCTCAAAATCAGCGTTGACTTTTTCATAACTTTGTGTTACAATGAGCTTGTTGAGCGATCAGAGGAATAGAGTCTATTAGTGTAGAGTCTTTTTAGGAATAAACTCATCATCTTCAAACTCATCAAATATTTCATTAACTCTATCATTATCTTCATCACTCAATCTTTCTCTTTTAAATGACGCAGGTTTCTCTTTTTGCGCCAAAGGTTCTGATTTATCATAGTTTGTCATCATATGGTTATAGCTTTTAGTCATATCAGTATTTGCATTTACAATAGTCATAATCTTATCTTTTGGAATAGTTAAGATAAAGTCTTTTGTATAGGGGCTCCATTTGATAAGAGCTACATAATCTTTTAATCCCTGAGCTGTAAACTGTGGAATATATTTAACTTGTAGTGGTTTTGAAAGTCTTAATAAAGGCGACTTATCACCTAGTTGTTGCGCAGGTAATGTACATACAATATCATCACCATTGATTAACTTGATAATCTTAATCGGATTTGGTTGTGTTTTTGCTACCATTGATTAACTCCACGTTATGGATTTCGTAATTAAAATCTTCGCCATTGTATATATTTATTCTTTCTTTAAAGTGTTGTAACGTATAATTCTCTTTTCCATTATAAGATATATCATCTGCTATATCATATAAAGTTGCTGCGCTGTTATTATCTTTTAATCTTAATCCTCTACCAATAGATTGTAAGTTTCTTATCCTAGATTTAGAAGGACTAGCGAAAATAATGTTATGCAAGTTCCGTATATTAATGCCCGTAGAGAAAGTCCCATAACTCGCCACGATAATAGCGTTGTCAGATTTTTCTGTGATTTCTCTAATTTTTTCTCGTTGTTCAGCATCAACTCCTCCAAAGACATAGAAGACTTGTTTGTCTGTTGCTCTGTCTCGTATAGTTTCATATAAATGCTTTCCGTGTTTTTCTACATATTGAAATAAACATAGTGTATTCCCATTTAGCGAAGTCGCCAAGTTTCTTATATATTTATTTCTCTTTTCATTAGACACCAAATAATCCATTTCTTCTTGGTATGTCTTATCTTTTAAGAAGTGTCTAGCTATTTTATCGTGCTGTAATATTAGACACATAATTTTTAGTTCGGCTAATTGTTCTCTTTCTATTAGTTCACTTGTAGATACCACTTTATTAACAGCACCAAACAAACCCTCTAATACAAGTTTGTGTGTTTTACTACCATCAAGTGTTCCTGTCAAACCAACTCTATATTTTGTCTTTTCTAATTTTGTCATCAATTTTGTGAGCGACACAGATTTAAATAAGTGAGCTTCATCACCTATTATCATACCAAAATCACTAAACCATTTCTTTGGTAAATTATAGACAGATTGCCAAGTAGATATTATAACTCTTTTACTTGTTTCTTTTTCATGGCCTTGATATATTCTATGTACGTTTCTTTCACTATTATAACCATAATCTTTAAAGTCTTTAAATAACTGCTCTACAAGCGATGTAGTGGGCACTATAATAAGGATTTTGTCTTGTTTAGTATCTTTTAGTCGTAATAAATTAAATATTAACATGAGATAGATTATAAGAGATTTACCACTAGCTGTGGGTGATACAAGTAAACATCTATTTTTTTCAACAGAATATCTAAAAGCTTCTCTTTGATAATCTCTAACTTCATGTGGTAATTTAAGTGCTTTGATTAGATTATCTAGTTTTGTTTCATCAACATTTGTTTCTTGTATCTTTGTACCATCTACAACGTGTATATCATTTTCTTTACACCAATTTTTTATGTAAGGATAAAGACCAGCATATATTTTACCAGTCGCATATGAGAATAATCTAATCTTACCATCCCAAACTCTATTACGATATTGAGGCATAAACTTATAGCCTGGTACTTCAAATGTAAAATACTCACCAAGTTCTCTACGAATATCAGCCTCAGCTTCTATTTTAAGATGTACTTCGTTTATTTTATCTATGATTAGGTATCGGGTGGTTGTCATTTTTAGATAGCGCCACTAGTAAATTTCCTCCAGTCAATAGCGTTTTTAATTTGAAAACCACGATTTGATATTTGTTTGATTGTTCTATCTAAAAAATCTACGACTGTTTGTATATAATCTACTTTTTGTTTATACTTGGCTAGTTCAGGATCTGAATCCAGATACTTGTCAACATCTGTTTTTAATATTTTTAAATTAAAAGGTTTAAGAGCATATACTTCTGCTGGTGCTTTACCAGTATAGTATTCCCACTTTTGTTTTCTTTGTGTGTAATATTCTATTTGTGCTTTACTTAACAGTAGTTTAAACTTTGTTAAGTGTTTTAAAAATTCGTTGTGTAATTGAGGTGTCTTTAATGATTCTAAATCTAACTCTGTATCGTTAATTTTTAGTTTCTTATCAGCCAAATCTTGTAATTGTTCTAAATCCATAATAACTCCATAATATATAGTATACCACAAAAACTTTATTTTGTAAAGTCTATGATGTGGTTACTTGCGTTGTTGATGACCCTACATTCGCAAAATCATATATTGTATAACTAAATGATACTGTCGCTGTTAGATAATCTACATCAGCGGCCTGTTGATTATATTGTAAACCAGTAAGACCAGTAGGATATAAATCTCTAAATCTTACTTCTACTTGTGCGTTGTTTTTACTAGACAATACAGTAAGTGTTGCGTCAGATAGTGTTGGTCCTGCATCTGTTGCAGCAAATTTTGTTTTACCAGCTTCTGTGGATATGTTTGATGCATTTCTAGTAGGAAATCTATCATTACCTGAAGTAAGTAAATTTCTAAATTCAACGTGGTCTCTAGGAAATCCTAATCCTACTAACCAACCATGTATCTCTTGGAAGTTCTCTAAATTCTCATCAACTAAAAAAGTCATTTGTAATGGCTCGTAAGTTAGCTTGTCGCCAGGAATAGGTATGTTCTTTAGTGATGTCGCTTGTACTGCGTCACCTAGACTAATACCTGGTACATTTACTGAAGTACAAAAATATTCTACTTTAGGTAATTTAAGAATACTAAATTTAAACTGTGTAGGACTAGCGTAATCTAGTTTTGTAGGTTGTCTTAATAGTGAGTTTGTAACAGTCATAATACTATTTAGTCGTGTCCTTATCCACCTCTTCCCAGTCCTTTTCAGTGGCAAGTTTTTCTAACTCTTTTTCCTTTTCAGTAAGTATTTTTTGATGTGTTTGTACTTTTTTTATTTCTTCTTCTATAAACTCTAATTGATTTTTCTTATTAGGAAATAGTAATAGTGACACTGTTAGTATACCAGCAGCGATTGAGAAAATCCAAAGATATTTTTTTAGCACGTCTTTCATATTAGTATTTAGTAGAAATAAAAAAGGCGACCATAAAGATCGCCTTTTTTGATATTGGTATAACCCAAATATTACATAATGTTCGTTACTTGAACACGTCTGTAGTATCTGTTAGAGTTAGCAGAACCAGCATTTTCAACTGCAGAAACTGCACCTGAAGCCGCACCAGTTTCAGCAAACGGGTTAGCAATTAAGCCATATCTCGTTTTGAAACCGATTTTTGGTTGGAACGTATCTTGTCCAACTGCTCTAACCATTTGTAGAGGTACATACGGACAATAGAACATACCAGCATCGTAAGGTGAAGTACCTTTGTAACCTACTACGAAGTAGTGTTTAGCTGTGTTGTTCGCACTGTACGGATCAATGTACACTTTGAATCTACCGTTTAATACACCAGCAAAAGTATTACCTGTGTCGTCAACGTTTAGGTTATTGTTTAATGCAGGAGCATAGTCAAGTACACCAGCCATTTGTAACGCAGAGGCAACATCTGAAGAACAGATAATCATGTTACCTTTTCCTCTTCTTGTTCTCTGTGCGATAACGTTAGCTTCTCTTTCTACTTGGAACATAAGACCTTTGAATCTCTCAACTGACCATCTTCCGTTTGAGTCTGTATCTAAATCAAAGATACCCTCTGTAGTAGTGTTTACTGTACCTGTATTAGCAGATGCACCTTTTTCAGCATTGATGTAAACTGATCTAACAACTTCTCTGTTGATTTCCGCAAGGATCTCAGCAGATAAAATGTTTGCTAATTCAGTCTCAGCATCTAAACCGTGGATTGCTTTTAAGTCTTGAGCAAGTTCCATAGTGTATTCTGCTTTAAGAGCTCTTGATCTAGCAGTTACTGTAGTTTTCTCAATTGAGAAAGCCATTTCAGCAAATGCGTTGTTTGAAGAATCTCCTAATGCTTCAGCAGTACCTGTTGTCATTGCTTCACCTTTAGTGAATGAACCAGCCGGACTATCGTTTAAGATAGCTGGGTTAGTTCCAGCGTGACCACCTGCAGTTTGACCTGAAGTTGAATCACCAGCAGCGTTTCTTGCTGAGAAATCAGAATCAGCTTCATCAAATAGCGCTTCGTTTCCTGTAGCGTTAGTATATCTACTTCTCATTGCGAAGATCAGTCCAGTTGGACCAGTCATAGGTTGTACACCCGCAATGTCATAAGCAATCAAATTAGGCATTGCTCTTCTAACAAGTGAAATTAAAATTGGATCCCAATTTGAAGTTCCACCAGTATTGTTAGTAGGCGCTGCTTCGTTTAAGAAAGCATTGTCTTCTTTTTGTGCTCTTTCTTGGTTTTCCAAGATAGTAGCTGTAACGGCACGTCTGTAAGAGTCTCCGATTTTTGGTAAATCAGGGTGCTCTAGGACTGGCTGCCATTTCTTTTCGTAAGTTTCAGATAAATACATTGTATTTTTCTCCCTCTATATTATTATTTTGACAACTTAATGTCTTTTGTTTTACTTATAGCGGCGCTATAAGCAGCCATGCTGTTTGTTAAATCTGCAGGTTCTACTGTAGATCCATCGCTTACCGCCACATCATCTATATCATTAGATTTAGCTTCTTTTTTACCAAAGTAAGACTCTTTAATTGTCTTAACTTTAGTAGTGAAGTCTTCCTCGTTTGAATACTCAACTTCTTCTGCAAGTTTGTTAAACTTTTCTTTTTCAACGTCAGTTAAATCAGAAGATACAGCTTTCGCTATGTCTTCTCTTTTTAACTCACCATTTGATTTGTTAAGTTCAACATTCTTTTCAATTTCTTCGTTAAGTTTCTTCTCAAGGTCTTCAATTTTAGAAGCTTGATCTTCAAGCACATTATATTTTTCATCTGGGACATCAATATAGTGGTCTTCAAATAACTTTTTAAGTCCACCAATAAAGTCCTCAGCAATTTCGCCTTTAATACCTCTTTCAATAGCGATCTTGTTTTCTTGCATCCATTCCTCAACAACGTAGTTTAGGTATGAGTCTACTTTTTCAACAAGCTCAGCTTTTTGAGTTTCAGTATCTTCTTTTAATTTAGTTTCGTACTCGCCTTGTAATCTTTGAGATTCTTCTTTTACTTTTGCTTTAATCGCAGTTTCAAAAATTGTCGCAGCTTTCTGTTTAAACTCTTCAGATAAGTCAGCATCTCCAACTAGCGCATCAACTTCTTCTTTGTAACCAGCTTTCATTGGTTCCTTTTTCTTGTCGTTGTCGTGCATCATTTCGGATTTTTCTTCTTTATCGTCAGGAGTTTTTTCTGTTTCTTTAGAGCCCTCTTTTAGTTTTGGCATTGCATCAGCAGCACCTTGACTTTTTTGTTGAGCATCACCAGTAACAGGTTTTGTAGATTTTGAAGCATCTGGATTGCTGTCTGTTGGTTTAACAACAGCCGCACCTAAATCTTCCGCATCATTTTTTAAATGCGTAGGTTCAGCCGCTACAGCGCCTTTCTTCGGTGCATCAGCTTGCGGGTTTACACTCGCTTCGCTAACTTCCTGTTCCATTGCCTCAATTTTCTTATCTGTTTCGGCCATTGAAATCTCCCTTATAAAAATAAACGTTTATTTTTTGTTTGTTATAGGATATTTATAAGATTATAGCTTTTCAAGGAAGCTTTTAAAGATATTTACTTTTTTTTCTTCTAAACTTCTTTTTCTCGCCTTATAAATTTCCATTTTCCACGCCTCAATATCTTTTTCTATTAAGACACCATTATCCCAAACCCATTCTTTACCTTCCATGATACCTTCTACGAAAGCGTCAGGGGCTGACGGATCAGCGACAATGTCGGCAGCAGTTGCTAAATAAAAGTCATCTTTTACATAGTTGAAACCACCACGCTGTACTAATGAACCCATACCTCTACTAGACACTCCAAGTTGAGCGCCTTCGTCAATAAGACCTTTTACAATCTTACCATAAGGTGTATTCATTATTTTTGCTTCACCAATAAAATTTCTATCTTCTGGATAGAGTTTCGTAATCATATGCGATACTCTTTCTAGGTTAACAGTTGGTCCGTCAGGATGCCCTAACTCTCCAAATGCTCTTTTTTTATTGATAAATTCTTGGTTATATCTTTTTACTTCTTTGTTTAACACCTCTTTAGGGTAAACTCTTCCATTTCTATTTTTTATATCACTCTGTAAAAAAATACCTCTGATTTTGTAATCTTTTTTACCGTTGTCTTTTTCTTCAACGATATATTCGGCGTTGTTTATTTCTTCGGAAATTAGTTTCATAAATTCTCTCTCTTTACGTTATATATTTATACAATTTTTTATCTAAACTCTATAATTATTGTATAATTATCGCCACTAGCAAAGTTTTTAGTAGATAGTAAAACATCGCCAGTAGGAGTTCCAGCATTGTTTGGAATACTATTACCATCTGTTCTAAAGTCCATAAAACCATTACCAGATAACAATAAAGCAGTCGCATTTGTTGTACCATCCCATATCAACTCTACGCCTGATTTACTATCTGATGTATTGATAGAGTAATATACTCTTGCAATAGTTCTATTACCATCTTCACTCATAAAAGTAAGTTCAGATGCATCTATTTTTTTAACTAAAGTCTCGCCAGTACCATCGGAAAAATTTGTAAGTTTTGCTACAAATTTGACACCTGAAGTATCTGCTATTGTTTGTGTTGTTACTGTGTCAGCCATTAACTTGTATATCCTGATTCTTTTTGCGCCTCTATTACTACATTATAACTTGTAACATCAGAGTCGCTTGTTAGTAAAATATCACCTATTGCATCTTTAATTCTATCTTCACTTGGTTTCAATCCGTAGTTTCCTCTACCCGTAATCTCTACCTTTTTTTCTATATCGTTTTTAAAAAATATTGTACACTTACCAGTGCCTAATATTTCATAATGTATATCTGCGATTGAAACTTTTGGTTCCGAAGTCGCATTATTTGAATTTACAACATCTACCAAAGTCTGTTCGTCTTCACTTCCAACTCCATTCGCTTTAACTATAATGTTAAAACTATTATCCGTTAGCTTGGTAGCCGTAATCATAATTAACTTCTTGGTGAACCTACAGCTGATGCGTGACCATTCGCCATTGTAATTTTATCATCTGGTGCTTTTTCAATAATTACTGTGTCGCCTGCTGTATGTAAATATACTTGACCTAATACTGTACTATCTAAACTTCTTATTTCAATAGTTTGTGTAGCACCAGTTGCTGTACATCTAACAAAATGAGCACGATCAATATCATTAAGTGATGGATTGTTTACCACATTACCTTTTGCTATTACTGTTGACATTATTTGTCCTCTCCTAATTTTTCAATTACTTCTTTATCAAAGTAATCTTCTATTTGTTTAACTTCTAAATTATGTAGAGCAGCAACTTCTTTAATTGCGCTTTCAAATCTTTCTACAATGTTACCTTTCGCTTGTTCATAAAACGAAAAAACATCTTTAACTGCGTCTTTCATGTTCGGCGAAAGACTATTGTAAGTATTAGAATCTATTAAAAGATTCTGTTTAACTATTTGGCTGACCTGCATTTACATCTACTCCTACCATGGTATCTGCTGTACCGTCTATTTCTAATTCAGCTTTTCCATCATTTTCAGTAGTATCAACTATACGACCTTCTTTATCAAAAGTTCCTGGATCAGCTATTTCAGGTTTAGGGTCACTATGTGCCTCTGCTTCAGGTATAGGGTTATCTATTTTATTAAATAAATTACCAGCCATATCTTTTCTATGATTATCTAAAGTTTGACCAACCTTAACTCTTAAAGCATCTTTAAATGCTTCACCAGCACCAGCGTTATCGCCTACCGCAAGTTTGTCAATAAAATTTTTAGTTTCTTCACTCATTATTTTTTCTCCTCAGTTACTTGAGCCATGGGGTTTTGAATAATACCATCATCAATTTCTTTTTTAATTTGTTTATCCATTTCTTCCATTTCTCTATCGTTTTGTTTTAAAACATTTTTTCTTATATATTGTACAGAATAAAACTTACCAACATAGTCTCTCATTTCATTTGCTAATGCTAATCTTTCTCTTTGAAGTTCAGCGTTTTTTAGTTCAGCAAAGTGTCCATCCTGTATGAAATCATACATTATACAGTCTTTAACTATGTGCCAGTCTTGTTCAGCTATGACACCTTTTAACACCAACTGTGTTCTCATAATGTCATTAAACAATTCTGTAAATTTCTTTCTCAGTCTTTGTACAAACTTTGTAAATTTAAGTTCATCTCTAGTAATCTCACTCGCTCTACCCATATTAAAACCTTGTGAGCTTTCTAATCTACTAACAGGAACATTTAGAGAACGATATAGTTTTGCTCTAAAGTATTCTACATCTGTCATTTCGCCTAGGTTTTGACCACCTGGTAAAGTAGTAATATCTGTTCCTCTACCACCTTCTCTACTTGGTAACCAAAAGTCTTCTAGCATTGACATATAGTTTCTATCGTCTCTTATCTCACCAGTACCAGCGTCATATACAAGTTTGTTTCTATATCTTGCCATAACGTCTCTTAGGTATTGTTCAGCTTTCGCTTTTGGTAAGTTACCTACGTCAATTTTAAATATTCTTCTTTCAGGCGCTCTAGCAATTCTATAAATCACCACTGCGTCCTCAATCATTCTTAATTGATTAGTGGGTTTAATCGCTTTGTGTAAGTATGATAAGACCATGTTTTTGTTTTGATCTATGATACCTGACGGACAAAATGCGATTGTATCTGGCGCTATCTTAACACCTGATTGTCCAGTTGTACCAGATAACCCTCTTTCATTAAATAAAAAGTATTCAACATACTCATCTACAACAGCTAGACTATTTAAAGCTGATGGACTAGGTACATCAGGTCTTTTCTTTCTAACTTCTCTTATCTTTTTAATCTTTCTAGGATCAATATATTTTAATTCTGTTATACCCTTTTTAGGGTTGTCTCTATCAATAATCTTTTGATAGAATATTCTACCATCCACATACCATCTTCTGAATATGTCATGGCCTTTTGTATTGAAGTTCATTAATCTTAAAACTTCCTGGAATTCGTCTTCTATTTTTCTTTGTATATCTCTGCCGTATGGTAAGTTATTAAAGATAACTCTTACTGCATCTTTCAATTCATTCGCAACAATACCCTCATTGACAATATCTTCTATCGCCATATCACACTCTGGGTGCATTGCTATTTCTCTATATCTACGGATAAGGTCTTGCTCTGTCTTCGCACTACCCTCCATATCCAAGTAAGACCCAAAGTGACCCCCTGCCGAAACAGTTTGAGTACCGTCTTCAGCCTGATTGGTTGTAAAACTTTGTTTTGGATCTGCTTGCTTTTTGAGTTTTGTAATACTAAACCCGAATAGTTCTGCCATAATTTATCTCCTATACTAATACTACTTATACTAGTTTTAAAAGAGGGGCCGAAGCCCCTCTAGTTTAAAAATTAAGTTGTAGTATTTGATTCAAAGTATTGGTAACTAAAAGTCACCTCAAACGTTTCAATCGCATCAGTAGTTTCGTAGTCTAGTGGTATACCACCTACAGCTGTCGGGAATGCTCCTCTCAACGTGTAAGATTTAATCGTATTACCATTTCTGTCTAAATGATCTATGAAAGCATCAACTTGATAGTCAACTGGGTTAGTTAAACCTTCGTTGTCAGTCATATTGTTAATACCGTTCTGCCATCTTTCAAACGCATTCTTCAGTCTGAAATTTGTATCATTGTAACAGGTTACAGTCCACGCATCTATTGTTCTATCTCCAGCAATCTTAATATCTCTACCTCTAAATTTAACATCTATGTTTCCAATATTCATAGCTGGTAATGAAGTAGCTTTACATAAGAAAGCCATATCTTCTATTTCGCCACCAACACTTGCGTAACCAGGAAAAGGCATTGTTACCTTAAACTGATTGGCTCTAGCGCCACCGCCAGCAAGTTTAGCTTTGAAGTCGTTAATGTTTGCCATTTTATTTCTCCTCTACTAACCTGCTACTTCGTCAAACGAAACGCCGGTTCTAGTTGCAACGAAAGATAATGTGATAAAGTTGATACTTCTAGCTGGTTTAATGAATATCTCAGCTATAAATTCATTTCTATCAATTACTTCGCCTGTGTTGTTAGTTTCATCACATACTACTAAAAAGTCTGTGATACCTCGTCTACCTTGTACTTCTCTTAGGAAAGGTTCTACAATGTTTCTAAAGTTCGCTCTTGTAAATTCATCATTGAATTCAAACAATTGGAATTTAGAAGCTGTAGCAATTGCCTTTTCTAATACAATAAACAATCTTCTTACGTTTATTCTATCAAAAGCACTTGGTGTAGTTAGACCTGTCTTATCGCCAAATAAGATTGTACCTTGACCTGGGAACGTAGCAACTGGGTTGATACGTGCTGGGTAAAGTATATCTCTTTGAGCTTTAGTTGGGTTGTATGCCAACTTAACTGCGCCTCTAACGATACCTCTGTTGAAACCAGCTGGTGAGAACCAACTATCAGCAACAGTATCTGTTCTAGCCGCAAGACCTGCTATATCACCATTTAATGGAACAAATCTATATACGTCAGAGTATCTGTCGTATTGGTATTTGTATCCACTATCAAATACAGCATATGAAGACGATCTAACAGTGTCAAAGAAACCTTTAACATTATTCGTCTGTGTATTTGAGTTAGTGATATTAACTACATCTGATCTTTGTGGTGAAGCAAATACAACTGCATCTTTTCTTTCTTCAGCAATTGTAATCAAGTTGTCAATGTGAGTTGAGCTACCTGAAGGACCAGCCATAATTAGACCAACGTCAACTGTTTCAGCATCTTGGAATTTTTCATATGCTGTTTTTAGTTGTCCGTCAGTTACTGTTGATCCGTTGTTACCACCAGATAATGATTCTAAACTGTTAGTATCTACAGCAGTGAAAGTTGTTCCACTTGCTGCGTTACCCCAGTTAGTACCAGTTGTTAAGTGATCCATCCAATAGATGTATTGTGATCTATTGTATATTACGTTTGGATAGTAGTTATCGTCTCCTTGTGGAGTTTTTGCATCTGACGCTTTAGAAAGACTAGAAAATGATTCTAATACTCTTCCTGGTTCGCCAGAAATTACACCGTCTTCGTCAACAACAACAATATGGAGTTCATCGCCTGAACCTGATCTAGCAGATACATACGCTGAAGTTCCAGGAGCTCTGTCAACTGACTCGTAATACTTCCATCTTCTTTTGATTTTACTATTGTCAGCGATTACTCTTTTCAATCCACCAGCACCTCTAGGGTGTTGAACGATTGTTAGAGTTTCACTTGTAATAGCTGTTATTCTATAAAAATCTCCGTCATCAAAGTCTTCAGTACTTGCTGTTGTAGAAAACTGAATAATATCGCCTACACTAAAATTACTTCCTTCATCAACTGCGATAGTAGTATTACCTACTGCGTTTGTTGTTGAATCTGAAGCAACTAATGAAGTAGATACTGATTCGTAAGCTGTCGCACTTGGGCAAATAGATACTTGTAAACTATTTCCGTGTGTTCCAGCTGTTCTAGCAGCAAATGTACCTACTACTCCTTGACCTGTGGAGTAATTGTTTATGTAGTCATCAGTATTTTTAATCAATGTACTTGATCCGCTTGATGAAGCGTTTGCTAATGACGTTGTTTGGGCTCGTACTACTCTCAAAGCATTACTATATTGCAAGAAGTTAGACGCTGTGAAAAAATACTCAAAGTTAGTTGAAGTAGGTTTTCCGAACGTATCTACTAATTCTTGTTCACTAGAGATTGAAACAATCTCATCAACAGGACCTTTACCAAATTGACCCGCAACTGCACCAATACTAGTTGATACTGCTGGGATTATATTAGTTAAGTCTCTTTCTTGTACGAGAACACCAGGTGATACTTGAAATGCCATTGGTATATTCTCCTCTTTAATTAGCTAATTTATTGTTAATTTCAAAATTCGTAAGTTTTCTTACGTCCATAGTCAAACTTTTTATCATTGTAGATATTTATAATAACCCAAAAGTAGAGATTATTGTCCCTTTCTTACGACAGGATACCACTTTGTTCCATATTCGTCTATTGTGTCTTCATCGGTGATTTCATCAATCCCATTATCTACAAATCCAAAAGGCGCCATATCTTGTTCCATCAATTTTTGCTGTTCTTCATACATCTGATTTCTAATATTTGAATCTGATAATTCCTTAAAGTAAGGTTGATTAGATAACCAGCCAAATATAACTAGACACATAATCAAGTCATCATTACACCCCTCTTCTGCCTGCCATGAGTTACCTCTACGAGAAAAAGTGGACATTTCTTCAATTATGT
>Ga0208899_1000917_pt1 | contig 21523 bp, 29 predicted proteins | sample VirMetDEL_Nov_24_FD_184518 | JGI IMG/M metagenome (GOLD analysis project Ga0208899, IMG submission 184518) | Aqueous microbial communities from the Delaware River and Bay under freshwater to marine salinity gradient to study organic matter... | ecosystem: Environmental > Aquatic > Marine >... | reverse complement strand
CATCCATATTATTTTTCTATTTTTAAAATCTCTAATAATTTCCATGTATCTATTTGTTCATCTTGCTTATTAAGTTTATGATAATGATTCAAGCAACTTTCTAAAGAAACCTTCCATTGAGATTCCGGAAGAGATATTTCAAATGCTTGATCTATATCTTGAAATGTAAGTGAAAATAAGAGAGCACTTTTTTTATTTTCAGTCATTGCTTGCTCTATTCCACTTACTATAGCATCAGTTACCTTTATAGACTTTCGTTTAAATAGGTCTTCAAACTCTTCTGCTGTTTCAAAATGTAACTTTACCATATTATTTTTTACTCTGTGATATAGCCATCATATCTTCGTAATAAGGACTATTGACCATCTTTTCGTTAAACGTTTTATAAACTGCTTTATTAGTACCGTACATATATAATGGACCATCATACTCGTAAGTAATAAAAGGTATATTTTCTAAGTCAGTTTGACCTTGCTTAGGTTGATATTCTGGCTTAGAATACCTTCTTTTACTATCGAATGATCTAAACTCTCTAGATGTTACTCTATACCATTTACCTTTGATTTCAACTTCCAATACTGCTTCAGTAGGAAAGTCATATACTAATTTTTCTAAGTCACCTCTTTTTTCTCCCATAACCTTTATTTATCTAAATGTATGAATAATCTATCAGATATCCAACTGATAACCGTTGAATGTCTCTATATATTCAGTTAATTTTATACCATTACCGTCTTCAAACATCCTACCGTTTCTTACCCATTTCTTTACGTTTCCTGGTCCTACTAAATGAGCTGCTGCTAGTAATCCAGACTCAGTAACTAATATTCCATTTACCAACTGTCCGTCGTACTTTTTAATCTGTCTTTTGAGTATTTTTTTATTAGACTTTAATAATTTTCTAATAGCTTCTTCTTGGAGATCAGGAGAAGAAAGAAACTCTTCTTTAGAGATATTATAACCAAGTCCTTTGAGAGTAGATTTACCGAATTGATACTTACCCATGTATCCATATTGATTAACAACATCATATCTATTAGAAGATTCTCTGTAACCTAAATCGTTTAAAAATATATTTAAATTAGGAATTTCTTCTGCCATACTAACTTCCATTTCTATTTCTAGCTTAGCAATTTCTTCAGTTTGTATTTGAGATAACTCTTCTACTCTTTGAAATACGCTATATCCAAATGAGATAAACATAAAACTAATTAACACAATAGCAAACAGTAGAAATAATTTTTTCTTAGTAAAATTTTTCATAATAAAATTTAAAATTAAAATAAATCAAGGAATGATGTATTAATATTCTTATCTTTTAACTTCTCATTTCTTTCATGAGTTTTAACAAGACTATCAGCTACTCTTCTTTCAAGAGGTTTATGCTTTTTAAAAGTAGAAAACTTTTTAACTGGTTTCTTTGCCATATTAATAAATAGTTTATTGACGAGAGATAAACTCTTCACCTGGGTTCTCTTCTTCATCAAATAGTCCTAACTCTCTAAGATGCTCTCTATGATGTTCATCCATTTCCCAATCAGGTTCATCAGCTTTTGTTTTAACATAGTCTTCCATCGCCTCTGCTTGTTTCTCTTGTATAGGAGCTATTCCATAAAGAAACGAATGATTATAACATAGAAACTCTATATTATCTAAATGCCAGTTTTTCTTATTACCATCTTTAAAATTAAGAATGAGAGGTACTTTTAAGTCAGTCACTCTTCTTTCAGCCATGCCACACATTCTACATTTTTCCTCTATCAAGCCTTCAAAGATAATTCTCTCTTTGATCTCTTTTGCATTAAAATGTTCGATAGGTACTCTTCCTTCCAATAGATCCATTAACGGTATTGTAGAAGAGGCCTTGAGAGCAAACTTTGGTATACCTTTTCCTTCTTGATTCTTATGAGCCTCTAAAAATGTTACCCCTTCGTCATTTTTATATAACTTAGCATACTTCTTATAGTGATTATAAGAAACATGAAGATATCTAGCAGCAGCAAAGTTTGAACGAGTCATTTTCATTGCTCTTTCTAAATCCTCTTTAGATAATATTTTAGCTGGTTTACCCATTAGTAGTCAATACCTTCTATACCTTCCATTTCTTTATTAGGATCGAACATATCTACATCATCTTCCTTAAAATCCTCGTTAAGAACTTTACTGACTTCTTCTTTAACTGACTGAGAAATAACAGCTTCGTCTTTATCTAGATCTAACATTTCAATATAAACAGACTTACCAGCTAATTCAGCTTCTTTTTTCTTGATACTGATATACGTATCTTGTTCCATTATTATAATATCATTATAAGTATGGTCTCCTGTACCTTCTACGGTAGTTACTCCTACCTTAGGTTTAATAGTTGAGCAGTTAACACATACGTGATAACCAAGCTCTTTTCTCTTTACGGGTAAAACGTCCTTAGTACATGAAGGACAAGTAGTCATTTCTAGTTTTTGCATATAATATAACCTTTTTAATTAAACAATACATAAAGATACGAATAAAAGATCGGGGAGGCAACTATTTTTATAAAGAATATATAAAAAAAGCTACAATTATATAAAGTATTCCTCCTACTATCCAAGCGTACTCTATCTTTTTACTTTTATAGTAAAAGTGTCCTTCGTCCATAAAAGACTTAATAGCTTTAAGAAATTTTATCAATACTATTTAACTTTTTGTAATAAATCCCAGAGTTTTTCTGGAGTTTTAATATCAACTAATTGTTCTTCTTTATCTTGTAGTTTAATGTTAACATACCCATCCCATTCTTTATCGGGTTTTAAAGAGTATATATAATCTTGTATAAGTTGAGTTTGACTGACACTAAAAGCTATCTTAAATAAGTTTTCTATAACTCTAAAGAATAGGTCTTCATAAGCTGTAACGTCCATTCCTATCTCACTCTGCATAAAATCTTTTCTATCTTCTATTTCGAGTAGAGTTTTAATAGAGTCTATAAATAACTTTCTATCCATGATTTCAGATGATACAGGTACTTTCTTAATACGGTAAGACAAAGGGAACATTGAGAATAAAACTTCTCTTACTTTTTTATCAGGATGTACTGCCATACTATATCTCTGGTTGAGGTTCGTCTGGAGTTACATTTGGATTTTGACCTGATAAAGCTTTACGGATAATTTTATCAAAGTATTCTATATAAATAAAGAACCCAATGATAGATTTATCTTTTAAGTTTCTATCTCTTTCAACTCTTAACTCATACTCTCCTAAACCATCTTCTAGTCTAGATTCCAATTCAATAGCAATATCGTTTTGTTCTGTAGCAGAAATAGAACCGAACTCAGTTGGTATAAACTGTACTTTAACTCCTTTCTTTTGAGGATCTTCGTTAGTATCAACTTTAAGAAGGAATTTATGACCTGCAAAGTTTATTTTTGCAGCTTCTGTGATCTGTTTTACTAAGTTTTCTAGTTTCATAATTATAAATAGTTAGTCTAATAACATTCTTTTAGTAGAAGTAGCTGATTCTGAGATTAATTTATCCGATACAATATGTCTATTTCTACTATACTGTTGGACTGTCCAGTCGTAGGAATGATTAGTATCAAACTCTACCACTTCTACTTCTCCATTTCCGTGAGTAAATTCTATTATAAGTTTTTTCATAGTTTAATTAACTTATCAGTGTGTGTTCTATATTTTCGTATATTAATAAATAGATTACCTATGCTGTATTCTCCTTCTTCGCCTGTATCATCTAATATAGCAGATAAATTCTGAATAACTCTAAAGTCTTCATTATTAAACGTCTTTCTATCTATTTTAACAAATACATCTGCATCTTTAAACCTATTGAACTTAGGTTCTAATGGAATAATAGTATTTATTTGTTCGTGTTCTATATACTTCTTAACTAAATCGTCAGGAGTATCTAATAAATTTATATAGTCAGCCCATGGCTCTAAATTATCAAGTAAATCAAAGTTACAATTTGATATCCAGAACCCTACATTATACTTATTAGGTACAACAGGTTTCATAAGATTATCATGCATTACAAAATGTCCCCATTTACGAATAAAATTACGAGTAGACCTTTGATTCTGAGCTAACCATTCAGGACTATCGGTATGAATATCTACTGCTTTATCATTTGTATTTCTTCTACTACCTCTACAAGTCATATGGTAAACAAAACCATCCCATACTTGTTTAAATTTAACTCCATTCAATTGAAATCTATTAAAGATATCTGAATCTTCTTTTGATTGAGGAGCATATAACGGATCATGGCCTCCTATTTCTTGAAAGTCTTTTCTATAAAATGCCCATGGAGCAAATATACCTTCAGTAACTTTATCTGCTAAACTATTTTTACTAACCCAATCTAATACTACTTGCTCTCTGAACTCTTCTGGTTCTACTCCACAGTTTAGTAGTACTTTTTCTGGTCCATCTGGATGTAAAGGAGGTTCTATTCTAGTTAAGGAAACTATAACTCCTTCTTCTATCTCTCTTTCTATAGCATCTAATGCTCCAGGGCAAAGGTACATATCAGCATGATAGATCATAGCTATATCTTTAGTAGCTACCTCGTTAGTTAAAGTATCATACAGGATAGTATGTCCTAATCTATTTGGTCCTTCATTACGATGAGCTTTAAATAATGGATCTTTCTCCATCATCTCTAAACACCAATCCCAAGTTCCGTCAGTAGAAGCATCATCAGCAACACAAATCTCTACTTCATGCTCACCTTGATTCTTTCTAATAGAATCATAAGACCATTTAAGATACTTTAAATTGTTCCTTCCAGGTTGTATTAAACTTATTTTCATTATAATATTTTTTATAGTTCTCTCTCGCTGATGCTGAAGCACTATTATAAAAGTACGAATTATTCTTCAATAAAGCAAGCTTTTTCTTAGCTGAATCTATGTCTCCTATTTTAACAGTTAGTGTTGGGTGACATATTTCTTGAGTATCTAATCCTTCATAGCCTATACAAGGTATACCTAAAAAAGCACAATTAAGAGCAAATGTTCCTGCAGCATGAGTACGCATAAGGTGCACTCCATATTTAAATTCATTTAATTTATGAATCCATTGCTTCCAAGTCATATAGGGCAAATGCTCTATCAATTGTTCTTCCCCCGGTTGCTTCCTCCCCATAGAAGGTGCGACTACCTTATCAAATTGAGATGCTGCTACTATATAAGAATCAAAGCCCCCATACCAGTGAACGAAGTTACCTCCTATTATAACACCGTCTCTCTCTACGTCTTTTACTTCCCCAATAGCATCTTCTATCATTAAAGATTTCATTACTCTTACGTCACTATGAGCTGTTATACCTTCGTAGTATTTTTTATCAGCTTCGTTGTGAGTAAATATAATATCAGCTTCTCTCAATGTGTTGTAATACCAAATCTGTTTATCTAAAGTATAGTCTTGAAAATACCAATGAGGACCTTCTTGCATTACTCCAACTTTTTTACAATATTTTTTTATTAATGATAAATCAAAGTTTGGATCTTTTTTTGGAATTATTATTATACCTAAATCATATTGCTGAGAAGGTTGTTGTTTATAGTTATAATGATCAGCATTCAATGCACACATCCAAGCAAACTCTGTTCTCATATTCTCATGAGAACGAGATACTTTGCCGTTAAATCCCATCTCAGTAAAAAATGCTATAGTATCTTGCATATAACTCCTTCTCTATCTTGTAGAACTCTTTGTCTAGAACTTGGATCGAATTGCCATCCTTTTTCTTCTCCTATAAACTTAATAATTTCGATAACTTTATCCTCTACTAATATTTCTACTGCTTCTCTTATTCCTCTGTAAAGTCCATAGTCATCATACACAATATAACTATTATCATTACTTAAGTGCTTAGCTAATTTTGTATCAATAATAACAGCATTGGTAGTATGTTGAGCATCTGAAAGAAATACATCTCCTTTACCTAAGTTATTTAAGACAAAATCAAAACTCGTATTATATAAATCAAACCAATGCTGATTAACATTATCAATCTTATTAAGATAGTTTTGAGCTTTAAAGTCTATATTATTATTTACAGTATGAACAGTTTTAAAAAGTTCTGAAGCGAAAGCTGAGGTATAGCCTCTTGATGTACCGAACTCTATAAATACTTTATCTATACTGCTGCTAAAATAATCTAAAATATCTGATTTAAATTTATAAGAAGTAGTAGCGAAAAATTCAGTCTTATTTGGTATATTATGTTTTTTTATTATTTCTTCTAAAGACATTCTCCTAGGGTTTTAAATTCTACTTTATTTTTATTTAATGCACCTAATGATAACCTCATTTGATTATAATTAGTTTCATTCCAAACATTATCATTCCAGTCTCCTGCTATATGAGATTGAAACATAACCATATTAGAGTTATGAAGACTTATATTAGTTTCATTAATTCCGTCGTGACCGAAAAACGTCTTACATTCCCATTTTAAATTATGATTATGTTCGTAATGTATAGCAGAATAATCAAATGCTTCACTTAATGAAGATATTGTAGCTGGGTGGGCTAACCAACCAGGGTTTCTCCATCCTAAAGGTCTATAATCTACAGCGTTCCATTCACTAATACATTTATTTAATCTATCTTCTACTTTTTCTATAGTATCTAATTCAAAGAACTCACACTCTCCTATTCCTTCTCTTTCACATTGATGATAATGACCATGAGCTGCTAATTCAAAGTATCCTTTTGATTTAAGCCAGTCAACCCATTGTTTATTTTCTGATAGTTTAGCTTTGTGATGATAGTTAGAAGGAATAAATAAAGTAAACTTAGCACCGAACTCTTTATTAAGCTCATCTAAGTAGTACATACATTCATCTCCTTCTACTCCCCAACCTTTCTCAGGGTGTATATCGTCTATGCTAATAGTAACAATCATTAAAATAATTTATCAGTCAGTTCAAATACTTTACTATAATCGTTTGTACCAGTTTGATTAACAGGATGATTATAAGTATTACTGTTAATATCTCCTATAACATCTATAGCAGGATGTACGTTATTGTTTGAAAGCTTTTGAAAATAAGTATTTGGTCCAAAATAATTAGGTCTTAACTCTTTACCTTTATGTACATAACTTATCACTGGCTTACCAAACATAGAGCAAAGTATAGAGTTACCTCCGCATACAGTTATAAAGCCTGAACAGTTAGCCATAATTTTAAGTTGAGTTAAATTGTAGTTATCTTCTGATCTTTCTACATATTCATCGATTAGTTTTACATTACTAAAGTAACTTGTAAGTCCGTAATCAGTTAGTATTCCTATTCCTTCTACATTAGCTTGTATATTATGATATCCAGCACTAAGAGAGTTCATTTCATTTTGATCTATAGTAAAATCTTTTTCTTTGTTAGTAGCTCTTTTATATATAACATCATATCCTTTTTCGTTCAGTTTAATAAATAAATCATTAAGACATTCAATATCAAAAAAACCAAAAGGCTTTTCACCATGCTCTAAATTAAACTTATTATTAATAAAAATAGTTGGACGATTAAATTTATACTCGTCATTCTTATAGTATTCAGCATAAGGAGGAACTTCCCATTTTAAATAATCTAATACTCCAGGTTCTTCTAAAGAATTAATTCCATGAATCCAATTATTAGGAAGAGAATTTAATCCTGCTGCGGCATTATCTATTGTTCTATAAGTAAATTCTTCTGTAACTTTATCAGCAAAGAAATAGAAAGGAGACATACCTTTACTAGTTACTACTTCTTCTAATTGATTATTTTTATGCAGCCAATAAGCATACGGTACAGTTAACGCTAACTCTATTCCAAATTCCGGGTTAGTTTTTACAATCATCCTACTTGTTTAATTACTTGAAATGCTTCAGCATATTTACATCTAGCTTGTATGCCTCTAAATCTAGCTAAAGTTTTAAGGTTATCAGGAACATCAAACCCTGCTTTACTATATTTTACTATTTGACTCTGATGACATTCTGAAGCTTTAATTTTATCTTCAAACGTATCAGTAATATCTATATAATAGTTAGTTGTCATTTGATTAGCAGATTGTCTAGGTACTGGTATCTGTTCGTAGCAAAATACATTCGGTACATATCTAGCTGCTGCCATAGTTGCTTTAAATGTAGCTATATGATCTTGATTAGCATCTCCAGCCCAATGAGTATATACTGTATCTATATTATATTTCTTTATGTACCTTTCTATACCGCTTACTGTTTCGAAAGTAAATGGAACTTTAAGGTCAGTGAAAGGTAAAAATTCTACAGCATCTACTTTTAATATTTTTGCAGCACATCTTACTTCTTTTTGATTCTCTTCTGCTGTTCTTATAACCTGACCGGTAGTTCCATCTACTGATTCAGTACTAGTCATACATAAATAAACTGTAAAGTCACCATTATTCTTATGCTTTAATAATGTTCCTCCTACTCCAAACTCTATATCATCTGGATGTGCTCCTATTGCTAGTACTCTTTTCATATAATATTCTTACTGTTAGGTCCTTCGTTAAATAATAAATCTAATATATTCATATAAGGTAAAAACTCTCCATAAAGCTGATTATAGACTGGATGTTTATAGTGCTGCCAAATTAACTCTATATTTCTATTATTAAAATCTTTTTCGTTAATATATCTAATTGAACCTGGTCCTGAACCGGTTATATATTTTGTAGCTTTAAGCTTTTCTAATATTGTAATTATTCTATCTGCTCCTGATACTTCGTTACTAACTAAAGAAGAAGAAAGAATTACTTTAGTTTCAATATTTAATACTTTTAAAAAGTATTTTATTAAATGAATATTGAGACTACATAAAGTCTTAAAATCATATAATAGTATATCATTAATCGAATGAAAATAGTCTTTAAAAAAAGGAGCATCTTTATAAAATATCTCTATTAACCTTAAATGTTCATTTCTCCAATTATTATCTTTAAACCCTATTTCGTTAATATTAAGCTTTTGACTTTTACCAGCAACTGGGACTGTTAGCCATTTACTATTATTATGTATTTTTATTTTATTTCTGTTACCGAAATGATTCTTACCTCTAGGGTATTGAACGTTATCAAATATAACAAACTTATCACTACGTTTAATTTTATCAAAAAAACCTAACCAAGGTAAATAATTAGGTTGATGTATACTAATAGTCATTTAATAACTCATTTACAGAGTCAGTAATATACTTAACTTGATCTAAATCCATCTCTACATACATAGGAAGAGCTAGATGTCTTAAAAGTAATTCATCAGCTACAGGATATTCATATAGGTCAACGTATTGCTCAAAAGCTGGTTGTTCATGACAAGCGGGCCAGTAAGCATTAGCTGTAGGTATATTATACTTTTCAGACAAGTCTTGACAGAATTTAGTTCTTTGTTCTAAAGTTGTACCTTTTGGTAAAGCTACAATATACTGCCACCATGTCATAACTATATTATCTGGGATTGATGGAACTTCTAATTTTTCTTTATTAAGAAGTCTAGCATATTCATTAGCTATAATGTTCCTTTTTTCTACAAACTCATCTATTCTTTTTACTTGAGTACATCCTATAGCTCCAGACATTTCAGGCATTCTATAGTTAGATGATGCTACAGTACACTCTACTCCAAAATCTAATCCTGGAACCTTAGATGGGTTTCTGACTGAGCCATGATTTCTAAGTAGTCTACATTTTTCAGCTAATTTAGAATCATTAGTAGTAATCATTCCTCCTTCTCCAGACGTAATAATTTTTGTAGCGAATAAAGAAAATGCTGCTCCTAATCCTAAGTTACCAGCTTTTACTCCATCAATAGAAGCACCTACTGCATGAGAAGCATCTTCTAAGAGAATAAGATTATTTTCTTCACAATATTTTTTTATTTCAAAATAATCAGGAGCAATCATTCCTCCCATATGTACCCACATTATACCGGCTGTATCTTTATCTACATTATTTTTAATAATATCTAAATTTAGACATTGTGTAACTGGATCAATGTCTGTAATAACTGGAATGTTATTTGATCTAACTATAGCACTCACACTAGCTACAAATGTTTGAGTAGGAACTAAAAACTTTTTTCCTTCTATTTCTGTAGCTCTAATTAAAACTTCTAAAGCTGTTGCTCCAGAATTTGTAGCTATAGCATGAGCTGTACCACAGTGTACTGCAAATGCATCTTCAAATTGTTTAACATACTTCCCTTGAATAAACATTCCTGTAAAGAGTATATCTTTCCAAGCTGCTTGTATCCACTGTCTATCTTCTTTTGGAAGATAAGGTTTTGCTCTGTAAAGTTTTTTAATATCCATATTTTATTTTACCTTTTGTATTATACCATTCTAAAAATTTCGGAATTTTAGATACCACTAAGTTAAATTCTTCAGTATACATAGAGTACATCATATCCAAATCATAAGCAGGAGCCCAAAACTTATCGCTATGGTCCTGTATAGTGTATTCTTTACCAAGTTTACTAGCAATTAAATCTATGTACTCAAGCATTAGATAATTTCTTGGGTTTGCTAACTCTATAACTTCAGGTATGTAATCAGTTTCCAGAGATAATTTATCAAGAAAGTCTACTACATCATCCACCCAAACTATATTGATATAGTAATTACCGTCACCTGCTATAGTAACAGGTTTATTATTTTCAATTTGATTTATTATTTGTGCTGTTCTAGCTCTATGACTATTTTCTCCGTCTATGTAAGGAGGTCTAATAATTTTAACTTTTGAGAACTTTTCTAATATTAATCTTTCACATTCTTCTTTATCGGTACCGTACTCACCCCATTGTTCTCTTCCAACTGATGCAGAACTAATAAAGATATATTTTTGATTATCTTGTATCAAATGAGCAAATTTATGAAATTGTTCTGCTTTAAATAAACAAAAATCTATAATAAGATTGTAACTATTAAACTCAATATTGTGAAGATCAGAAACAATATTTCTGTCTCCTTTAATAATATTAGCACCTTCAGGTCCTGTACCGCTTCTATTAAATATAGTTACACTATTATTTTTAAGTAGTCTTTCTGTTAATGCTTTACCGACAAACCTATTGCCACCAAATACAAAAATATTCATTAGATTAAAGGTATTATTTGTTCTACTGTATACTGCTCTGCTTGACTTGAATCTTCTCCATCCTCTAAAATCTTTTCGTGAAAGTTCTCTCCTGGTTGTAATCCTATAACTTTAATTTTCTTTTCTCCTCCTTCAGGAAGATACTTTTCATACATAGCATCTAATAAATTTTCTATACTCATAGCCTTCATAGAAGGAACATAAGGTTTAGAATCTACAGCATTGTCTAAACAATCATATATTAGATCTAAAGCTTGATCAACAGTCCAAAAGAATCTAGTAGCCTTAGGTTCAGTGACTATTAATTCTTGATCTGCTTCTATTAAGTCTTTCCATTTACAAAGAACAGAACCGGTAGAGTAAAGTACATTACCGTATCTAACTATTCTGTAATCACAAGAAGGATTAAGTCTCTCAAACTGAGTAAATAATCTTTCCATGAGAAGTTTAGAAGCTCCATATACACCTGCAACTTGAGCTGCTTTATCAGTACTAATTCCTATTACAAACTCTAAATTTTCTTCTAACGACTGCTCTAAAATATTCATAGAACCTAACGTGTTAGATTTAATAGTTTCTCTAACTGTAATCTCAGCTAGTCCAACATGTTTAGAAGCTGCTAAATGAAATACTCCATCAACTCCTTTCATTGCTTGTCTTACTTCAAACTTATCTGATATATCTCCATTAAGTATTTCAATCTCAGGGCACTGTTGTTTAAGGTCAATTAATTTACCTTCGTCTCTTGATATAACTCTTACTCGAGCTCCATCTAATAGTAATCTTTTTACTAAAGGAACTCCTAAAAATCCGCTTCCTCCAGTAACTAATAGTAACTTGTCTTTAAAATTGTATTTCATCTGGGTAATAATTTATATATTAATATAAGAATAATTTTATTGATTTGCAACTTTAAATACATCTTCCCAAGTATGAGGTTTAAAGTTAGGATTAAAAATATTGTATGTATTCTCTTCACACATTTTATTAGCAGGAGTATACCAAGTATGTACTCCTCTTTGAGCTCCAGGATTAGTTTTATCTAAATTTTCTTCACCTTTTATAAAAGCTCTTTTATCAGGATGTTTTCTATTATGAACTACTAAAATATTTTTGAAATGATACTGAGGGATATTACCTAGTACCTTGTTAGTCATCATCATAAATGCTGTGTCTTCATGAATAAAGAATATAGAACGAGGTATTGTTACTCCTGCTTTTACAACTTCAGAACTTATTACTAACCCACAGCCATTAAATTTATGAGGAGAGACTATATTAACTTCTAAATCTTCTACCTTATCATTAAAGGCATTCATTTCTTCTTTAGTCATAGTATACCTTAAACTCCACCAGTTCTTAGTATCCATTTCAATAAATGGTTTATCAGTAAATTCTGGATGCTCTAATACTTTCCAACTATCATCCCACATTTTACAAATTGCAAATGTAGCTAAATATTTAGGAGTCTTAACATTCTGATGTAAGTGATCTAAAGTTATGAATGATTGTTTAGGAACTAACATATCAGTTTCACCCCATACTAATACGTCAGCTTTGGTACAAAATTTATCGTTGAACTCTCTTCTATAATCTGCTATGGTATACAGAGTATCTACCTCTCTTCTATAGTACTTATAACCAAAAGCATTTTTACATATAGTATTTATCTTTGTTACTGCTTCTATTTTATCTTCTTCTGAGGTAGGTTTTTCTAATGTAGTATCAGTTACTATACATATATCTATATCTACTTCTCCATCGTATGCTTCTACAGCATCTTTAAGAGAGTCTATATAGTATTCAATAATATTACATTCATACCATTGAACTAAACAGCCTATTGCAAATTTTGTTTTCATACTTTACTAGCTATTTCTTCTGCTGCAGCTACACAATTGCCAACTTTACCACTAAATAATACTATGGTGTCATCTTTAAACTCTACTATAGTTGGTCTTGCATCTGTATCGTCTTTGTTAGGAAGGACAGTCCGCACTGTATACATTGAACCAACGTGAATAGCTTTCTCTATATCAGGAAAGAACTTCTTGGCTGACTCTATAAATCTTGGTACATTGGTTAGTTTAGGATCTTTTATAATACCTTTATTAATATAGTTTTTATATGCAGGAGGCACAATGGCTTTTTTTCCTATATTAGAGCTATGAATAGCGTGTACTACATTTCCTCCGACGTGATACTTTGTAAAACCGTAAGGATCAAAGCACATAAAAGGTCCATCCATTACTACTATACTTTTATTTTTATATTTGTTTGGAAGAATGAATAGAGGTTTTTCACATAACTCAAACTGATAGTCTTTTTCGACTTTATCAAAATCATTTAAAGAACTGTATGTTGAAATAACTTTATACTTATATTCTGATAACTCATCTAATGAATTTACTTTAGAGTTAAGAAAGAGATTAATGTTGCAGGCTCTAATTCTATCCATACATATCTTTCTCAATGCATCTGGAGCATATAAACTTTCTTTTATCTTAACTGTAAGATCACAATTAGGCATAGGGTCTACTATTTCCCATTGAAGTTTACATTCATCCAATACATGTAAGTAATCTCTAGGAGTAGTAAAACTATCTTCTGTAGCTATACTATAATAGTGCTCTACGTCATTAATGATAGCAGCATTATAGTACTTAATAAAACTACTCTCATTGTCTTTACAGGAAAGTATAGTCTCTTTACTTCTAGGGTAATGGTACCCTCTGTGGACTCTATATTGATTTATACCAGAAGTAGCTGATAGTATATTATCATACTTTTCAAATAGATCTATATGGTAACCTTTATCTGCTAATTTTATAGCTGCTGTTGTTCCATATATACCTGCTCCTACAATTGCTACTTTACCGTATAATAGTGGCTTAAGCTTTTGTACTATTTTTGTAGCAAAGATTGTTCGCTCTCTATTGCCTATAAAATCTGCTTCACTATTTAACACAGCTGTTAACATAGTCTCTAAAGCATCAGTGCCTGTGGTAGGTTCTATATTATGGGTTTTCTTTTTGTACCAGTCAAAATTGTAGTCGAAATGATACAACTGCTTTCCGAACTTAAGAGTAAATTCTTTTTCTAATCTTTCATTCTTAAGTACATTTAGCTTGAACTTAGTATCCATATCTACTGTATAGATTAAATAGAAATGATGGTAAGCTATTCTATCAAGAATATTTGAATACGCATAACCCCATTTTTTATAACTAAATTTATTTGTATGTGTAATGTGTTCGTAAATAAGTACATCATCGACATAGAATAAACAATTGTTGTCACTAGCTAACTTATACAACTCTTCTACAGCTTCGTAGTTAAAAGCAGCTGGTTTCTCACAAAAGACATTCATTCCTTTTTTAAGGAAATGTTTTGCTTGTTCGTAATGAAACTCACTAGGACTAGCTATTATTACCCACTCAGCTTCATAGTTCCACCATTGGTCTTTAGATCCTAATACCCATTTTATCTCTACTCCTTCTATTAATTCAAGTTTAGAAAGTATCTTAGACCCAAAACTACCTTTACCTATCTGTCCTACTTTAATGCTCATATAAGTATTTATAAGTTTTTTCCATCCAAAGAGGAACTGTTACGTCCTTATTAGGAAGACCATTAAAATGCATAATATAACCAGCTTTAGTGTGAAGCATCTGATCATTTAGACATTCTTTTGCTGCCATACAGCTCATATTGTAACTATACGGAAGTGCTGTTGTTTCTATGTTGTGTTTACGTAACAAGTAATTTAAAGGAGTTTGATCTGTTCCGACTCCATAAGTCTTTTGACACCAGCTAATCATATCAGAATTCTGTATATAGAACTCTCTCATAATTTTAAAGAACTCTCTATGAGAATTATTTACTACTTGAAAGCCGCTGTTAAAGTATTCATACCAATTAAATATAGGTTGATCAGTAAAGAGATGTTTATTATAATTCTCCATTGATCTTATTATCCAATCAAAATTACCATCATCATGAACTAAAGTATACTTGTTATCAGTTAATTTAAAAAAGTCTGGAGTGTCTGGATGTACTATAGTATCAGCATCTACTATACAAATTTGGTCAAACTTTAATTCATTAGCATCTAGAATATCAAATAAAAAGTACCTTTGCCATATAATACCCATATAGTTCATATCAGTAACAGGTTCTTCTAGAGTCAATAATTCATGATCGTATTTCTTTGTAAAATGTCTCCAACTATCTATAGAGATCTGATACTCTTTTTTAGTCTTACCGTCTTTTTTTATGTCGATTAAAAATACTAAATTTTTACTCATAATATCCTTTATATTCGTTCCATACTTGCCCCATTATTTTTATTCTATCTTCTATACCAAAACCTGTAAAATGCCAAATGTTAGAATACTTAATAAAGAATGGAGTAGTATCTTCATTTAACTGCCAGTTATGCTTAAACATATCTTTTTTATGTATTGAAAATAAATTCCAAATAGGAGGAAGAAGTTTAACTTTTACGTTATTCTCTTTAAGCATAAAATTAAGTACTGTCTGAACTTTACCTACACCTTTTATTTGATCTAATTCAATACTGTTATCTTTATAAAACTCTATTAGTTTATCGAATATAAATTTATGTTCTTTTGTAAAGAAGCATACTCCACTATTAAAGTACTCATCTATATTTAATTTAGTATCAGGGAAAAACTTACCATAAGCATCTATAGACCTTAATATCCATCCTAATGATGCTCTATCATTTACTACACAGAACTCATCTGTGTATAAATCAAATGGATTAGGAGCATTCCATTTAACCATCGTATCAGAATCTACATATATAATCTTATCGTATTTGTCTCCTACTTTTTCAAATATAATATCTTTATTCCATACTGGAAATTTATATCTATTATCATGTTCATCTATAACTAAAAAATCTATACCGTTTTTGCTACACCAAGCTTCCCAACTCTTTATACAGTACTCACTATAAGTACTATTTTCAAACTGAGATGTATTATGATTAATAGCAGTTGTATATATTAAGTTTTTACTCATACTATAGCTCTACCTTTCATTTGCTCCCAATCTCTTATTTCTCTTACCTCATCATTTTTAGCTCTAGTAGCTTTCATCATCACAGGATCTACTCCTATATCCTCAGCTACTTTGATTAATGCATTTAAATCTTTTGGTAAACAATGCCCACCAAAGCCACAATACCCATCAGGTCCTTTTACAGCCCAATGAGATGTACCTAACCTTTCATCATGTAATGAATACTCTAATACTTTATCATAGTCTAAACCTAATGCCTGAGCTAGTTGATACATTTCATTAGCAAATGATACTTTATTAGCTAAATAACAATTAGTAATATACTTAACCATTTCAGCATGTTTAGATCCTGTTTTTACAAAATGTACTTTTTTAAATGCTACTGAGTATATTTCTTTTAATTTTGTAGTAGCAGGTCTAGGACCTCCTAAAATTATTCTAGTTTGATTCTCGAAATCATCTACAGCATTTCTTTCAGTTAAAAATTCAGGATTAAAAACTATACTTAAGTTAGGGTAAAGGTTATTTAACCTTTCAGTAGTACCAGGAGGAACTGTTGACTTTATAACAGCTATCTTACATACTCCATAATCATTTAAGTCTTTTATTGCTCCTTCTACTATGCCTGTATAAGCTGAACCATCTTTATCCATTGGAGTGGGTAGACATACAAAGACTATTTCAGCAGCCATTACCTGCTCTTTAGTACTGTTACATTTTTTACTATCTAAATCATAAGTGTAGACTTTAAAAAATGTTTTAAATTTTTGGTATATAGCATTACCAACAAATCCTTGTCCTATAATTCCTATCATAATTTTTCTATTATTTTAAATTGTTTCTTTGTAATTGTACCAACTTTATCTTTTACTGTGAAGAATATTTCATCTTCGGAAAATTCAAACTTACTAATAGAATAAAGTTCTCTATCAATAGTAATAGCTTTTTTCTTACTTGCTTTTTCTAAATCTTTTATAAAGAAGTAAAATTCTTCTACTGGTAATTTAAGTACTCCGTATGACTCTATAAACTCTCCATCTAAATAAAATCCTTCAGAGTTACCGTTCTTAAAGAAGATTGATGTAATTCCCTCTTTAGTAGATATACTAAGGCCAGGTTCTCTAAAAGATTGAGACCATCCTATAGAGCAAATAAGTAAAAAAAGTAAAGCTAATTTTTTCATGTTAATGTACTGTAAAATTTATTTTGTTTTTCTTGTCTTTCTATTTTTTTGTGATGATATAATGAAAAATGCTCTTCAGCAGGAAGATTTGAATATGACTTATAGCCATTTAATACCTCATGTACTTTATTTTTCCATGTAATAGAAGGAATATTTTTCCATATTCTCCATTGATAATCTGGATAGTTAACCCATCCTTCTTCATCTACATTCCATCCCCATTTATTAATATGCTCTTGTGTAAGCCCTTCTACTGTATTAACTCTAGGAACTAAATAAACTTCATTATTAGGATTTTCTTGAATAATAGCTGGAAGGTATTCTATCAAAACTTCATTAGGTATTTCATCAGCATCTATTTGAAATATATAATTACCTGAGCATAGAGAAGTAAGTTTATTTTTCCATTCAGCAAAGTGGTTATTAAATTCTCCAGCGTGCCAACTAAATTCTGAGTTAACTGATTTAGCTCTAAGATATTGTTCTACTGATTTAGAGCCATTTTTTGAGTCATATAGAATTACTATTTCGTCTTGGGGTCTTTTATGCTCCAAAAGAAAGGTTACTAGCTTTTGTATTTCTACAGCTTCGTTACATACCGTTAAAGCATAACTTATTTTCATAGTTGTTTAATATACTCCTGTAAATTATCTGTTGGTTTCCAACCTAGTCTATTAATAGCATCATTATTTATTCTCAAAGTAGTTCTATAGTTACCAGGTTCATCTGGTAAGTAACGTTTATTGCAGTTGAATTTTTCATCAAACATTTTATATAACTCGTTTATAGAATAATTAACTCCACAACCTAATTCCCATGCATCTTGATGAGCTTCTCGTTTCATGCCTATTAGAAATAATCCTGATACTATATCATCTACGTGAGTAAAGTCTCTTCTTTGCTCTCCATCTCCTACAATAGTTATAGATTTACCTTCGTTTATTTGCGTTCTCCATTTACCTATAACTGCAGCATACTCTCCATCTAATATTTCTCTCTTACCATAAACGTTATAAAATCTAGCTACTTCTATATCTAATCCATAAGTTGCTCTATACAAGTGACATATTTCTTCTCCTATATGTTTAGTAAATGCATAAGGAGAGCTAGAAGGGTCTCCATGTCTAGAAGATGAACCTGCATATACTAACTTAGCATTACATAGTCTAACAAACTCACATACTTTTTGAGTACCGTTAACATTGCTATGAAAAGTTTCAGAAGGTTTATTAAACGAAGGCTGAACTCTAGATAATGCTGCTAGGTGGTAAACTAAATTATAATCTTTTTCTAATGTATCTATATCATTTATATCTAATTCTATATAGGTAGCTCCGTCTATGTGATTGTCTTTAAAGCCTAAAGAATAATCGTCTATACTAGTAACCTGGTGACCTTCTCTAAGTAAGTACTCTATTAAATTACTACCGATAAATCCAGCTCCACCTGTAACTAGTATTTTCATAATTTATAAAAATCTATATATTCTAAAGCGTCCATAAAATTATTCTGAGCAAAGTGTTTAAGATTTTTCATATCCATCTTATGAGTTTGATCAGAAGGAAACTGTTTTACTTTTCTATCTTCTTCTGTAATAGTAATAGCTCTAACTGCTGCCCATTGCCATTCTTCTTTACTACTACCATCTAGAAATACCATTCCTTTTTCAGGTAAAGTAATTGTAGCAGGAGCCCAGACTCTTTTATCTTTATCGATATGAAGTAAGTCTTTATATAATTCTGGTGATGTTTCTAATAAATCATTTACTACTTTAGAACCTTCTGTCATTAAAGTAGATGTTGTAAAGCCACTACCAAAGCATAGCCATGTTTTTATCTGCTGTCCCTGTTGTTCAAATGATTGTTCATAACAAGCATTACTACCGAAAGGACCTTCTACTAATTGATCTTGATTTAGTTTCATACTTTTTTTAATTTAGGTAAATTGATAGCTGGTGGTTTATCACCGCTAGGTTTGTTTAACTTTGGAAGAGATAGTTTAGGTAAACTTAATTCAACCTTCTCTGCAAACTCTGGTATATATTGAGTAAATATACTGTCTAGTTTAGTAACCATTGTATCAAAGTTAAATGTATTCTTATTTTGGAATGCTAATTTTTTAGCATAAGTTAAATACTTTTTATAGTGCTTAAAAATATTCTTATATGCTTTTCCTACCTCTGCTGGATCTGCTTTAAACCAAGCTGCTTGAGGAAGTAAAACTCCTTTCTGAACTGAAGAAGGATGTAATTGTTCTAACTTACCGTTAAGTAAGGTAGTATATTGTTTATCTAAAAAGTCTAGATGACCAGACCATCCCGAAGCTATAATAGGTTTACCTACTAAGCTAAATTCTAATAATGGTCTACCAAATCCTTCTCCTCTAGTTAATGATACCATAGCCTTTACTTTAGGGTGGTTATACATTTCATTTATTTCACTATCAGATAAATCTCCATGAATAACATATATATTAGGAAGCTTACCTTTAACAGTACTTTTGATAGACTCTATCTTTTTAACCAAAGCTGATTTATCCATTAGAGAAGTAGTAGCATGAGAAGTTTTTAAAACTAATGCAGGTTGAGTAGGTTTATTTTTAAACGTCTCTAAGAAACTCTTTACAGTAAACCCTATATCTTTTCTATCATGACCAAAATCTCCTTTTAGCCAATGTCCTACTACTAAGAAACAGAACGACTCTTTAATAGAAGATAAATCAAAACTAGATTTAGTTTTAAAGTATTTAGTAAGATCTGCTCCTTCCAATAACACTTCTATAGGTTTAGCAACCTGTACTTTAGAAGTAACTTGTTTAGTTCTATTATCTTTTACCTCCCATACGGTCTTTTGAAATATTTCTTTACTATGTACTGAAGATGTAAGGGTTAGGTCCATTCTATTTACTCCTTGAATCCATGATTGATCTACTATTGTAGCTTCTATACCAGCTGTAACTCCTATATTATATTTACCTACAGGTTGAAACTCATTTGGGACTGTTATCTGTACCCATATATCTGGTTTCTGTTGAATATTAGGTATGATAAGAGAGTATAGCTCATCTTCTTTATGATCGTTTAGATAACCAAATCTAGTATTTCCCCATCGTTGAGATAGTAATTTAACGTTATACTTATCTAATTTTAAAACTGCTTTAACAAAATCTCTAGATCTTGCTCCATAGCCCGAATAAGTATCTACCGGACTGCTTATAACTATTGTTGGTTTCATATTAATATCCTGTTAATTTATGAGGTACTTCTACAGAAGGTACTCCCTCTACTTTGAATATATCGTATCTTGGTCTAGGTTTAAAGTTTTTAAATGTCTTTTCTATACTATTAATCATATTGTTGCACATATGCTTAGCTGTCATTTGAGCTTCATCAGATTTAGCCCACATATGTCCTGCCATTCCTTTATCGAATCTTTCTTTAGGAGATAATTTATACACTTTAAGTATAGCTTCAGCTACATCTTCTGGTTTAGATCTATCGTCAAAAATATAAGGAGTCATAGGAGAACCAGCTAGAGATATATTAGATGGAAAAACTGGTTCAACCCATTCTCCATGCTTCTTATAAGTTCCTCTATGATTAGAAGGAAAGTCAGCATCGAAGTCAATCCACTCTCCTTTTTCGTCCTCAAATCTCATCTGATCTTGCATTCCTCCTGTTACTGCACCTACAATCATAGTACCTGCCATCATAGATTCTGTCAAAGATAATCCCCATCCTTCATTAGAAGAAATAAGGACAGTAACGTCGGCTATATTATACATAAAGTTCATCTGAGCTGGTGATATTTTATTAGTAGAAAAATATACATTACCATCTGGGTATAAAGCATCTTTAACTGCTTTGAGATCAGTACCATGGTTATTAGATACTTCTGTATGCATTACTAGTCCTACTTTTTTAGCAGCTTCTTTACCAATCTTATCACAGAAGTATTTAAATGCTAATATAACGTCTCCAGGTCTTTTTCTATGAATATTTCTTGAATTAAAATATACTAAAAACTCAACATCTTCATTAGGTATAGTTTTCTTTTTGAATTCTTGCACCTGAGGGTATATTGGATTATCTTTTACGATAGGAAAAAACTGACTATCATTTATTCCATGAGGAACATAATTAATAACTTTATCTAAAGCATAATCTCCTAATACTAGTTTATTAAT
>Ga0208899_1000916_pt1 | contig 21529 bp, 18 predicted proteins | sample VirMetDEL_Nov_24_FD_184518 | JGI IMG/M metagenome (GOLD analysis project Ga0208899, IMG submission 184518) | Aqueous microbial communities from the Delaware River and Bay under freshwater to marine salinity gradient to study organic matter... | ecosystem: Environmental > Aquatic > Marine >... | reverse complement strand
TGCTTACTCCCCCTGCCTATCTAGATGCCCTAGATTCATGGGGTATTATGGAGGTAAGTGTGAATTAGGATCTTTAACCTGTGCACACTCTAGGTTACAAGTAGAAGAGCCTGAGCTGCTTGAGGGTATGTATTGATACCTTTTAATCAGTACACTCTAGTTAACAAACTACGCATACCTGCGAAACACTTGTGGTTTTTCTGCCTATCCTTGCAGGGTAAAATAGATACTAGTCCTAGTCTTTACAAAAAATTAGTTATAAGAAAAGGCAAGAAGACCCGTATAGTATGGAAAGTATCTAAATCTTTAGGGATAGTACACAAGAAACTAGCGTCTATGTTAGAGCACTACCCTAGCAATGGTTATTCTTTTGCCTACAAGAAAAGTCTATGTGCCGCAGACGCTGCAGCTAGGCTAGTAGGTTACAGGTATATGTATTCCCTAGATATTAAAAACCATTTCCCTAGCATAAGGCTGGCCTTAATACAGAAGTGCCTTAAAAGCTTTGGTATGGATAGTAGGTCCTCTTTCATAGTAGCTAGGCTAGCTTGTGTGGATTATAAAGGAATGTCTATACTGGCCCAAGGATCTAGTCTAAGTCCTATATTATCTAACATGGTTAGCGAGAAGTTTCTAGACCCTTTGGTGCTAAAGCATCTAGAAAGTTCCGATGTGTATGTTAGGTACTCAGATAATATATACATTGCAACCAACACCCTAAAACCTAGAGACTTCTTGTCTACGCTATCAAATGAGATAGCTAGTGAGTTAGGCTGGGTAGCGCATAAACTAAAGTATATGCCTTATTACAGACGTCAATATGTCCTTGGTTTCACAGTAAATTCTAGACTGAACGTACCTAAAGATACGTACAGCTGCCTATACGGGCAGTTATACAAAGTATCTACTACTCCTTACATAGAGGAGTTTGATAGCCTAAGGGCAAAGGCCCGTTACTATTTACCCTATCTAGAAGGATCTAAGAAAATGAAAATAAACAAACTATTAAAACTAATGGAGATTAATACATGAGTGTAGATAATTTTTTTACAATAGGTAAATATAGTACCATATGTTCTAAGGCTGATGGTGTTTACAGAAGTACCTATACTCCCTCTAAACATTATAACCGTACAAATACTTTTATAAATTTTATGTGCATTGATGAGCAGGATATCAGCTACATAGATACCCAGTTATCCACCGCTGTACCAGTAAACTTACCTATGAGTCAAAGGGTTGGGAATACCTTAGGTATCACTATAGAGAGGCATACAAACAAAGCCTTAACTATTGGGGGTGGAGAAGATAATGTCTTAGACACCGTGCTAAAGTTAGATAATCTAATACCTGATAATAGCTATCTCTATTGTATTCCTACAGCTACTTATGTGCTATATATAAATGTGCTATACAATATATTTTATCACACCCGAGTCGAAGGTTTATCTAAAGAGGAATTACCTACTACTTTAGAGGATCTTCTTAAGAAGTGGTGTGCCTTACCTAAAAGCTACAGAAAAGATACTGAATCGGTTTCTTTTGTGGATATAGTAACGAAAGTCGCTCAAATTGCTGCTAATAATAGCCTATTACAGGGACGAGAAGGCAATTACACTATATTCCTAGAGCAGCCTAAGTACCTAATGGCGGGTATACTTACTCTTATACAACGAAAGATAGAAGGAGTAGGTCCTAGTTTATTTGTGTCTAAGGTAGCAGGTGATTACTCAGTAACTGAGTTTACTGAGTCTGTTAAGCTATGCGTTAATATTAAAAAACTCTACAGCTCCTGCCTCTCTTGTCCAATAGCGGATACCTGCATACCCTCCCTAGAGGGATTGGAGAAAGCACTAAGTCCAGTAGTATTTAAAGAGAGGTCTTTAAAAAAGACTCTAATAGAGTCTGGTATGGAGTACATCCCACCTAGCATAGCAGCTTTCGAACCTAAGAATAGTCCTTCTGGATACTCTGGATACTACTATACTAGTAAATCTATTGGTTCGGTTAGGATGGAGTACAGGCCTTACTATTCTATAGCGGATAGTATAGCAGCTAACTTTATACCTGAAGAAACAAGAAATGCATTAGAAACACACAATACTAAGGTAGCTAATGTAAAGGAGTTTAAAGATTTTAAAGCGACTACTTGTGCTAATTGCGTTTTTAATTCTATATGCACAGATAGCTTAAAGCTAGATTACACGCACCTAGAAAAGCTGCAGAATACCTGTCCTAAGTATATCGAATACAAAGACTTAGAAATATCTAAAAAAGCTGTATTAGAACTTATACTTACTATGGCGACTTCTGGAACAGATCTTAGCCTACAAGTATCTAACTCAATACTAGATACTATGGTTCTAGAGATAGGCAGAACCCTCGCAGAAGCCACCCTCACCCCAGACGCCAAAAAAGCCATCCGCTTTATAGAATATATGGCTAATAGATATATGAATACATACAGGGGTATGCTTGTACTACCTACAAAACTTATACAAGTATTGAATAAGTACGCCAGGTATTTTACAATAAAGCAGGTTTATAAAGTTAAAGGAGACTTGTTTCACAGCCAATATGATACTATCTATCATAATTTAGGCATAGTACCTAGCAAAGCAGATGAATGGGTGGTTGTAAAGACTGATACACTGGATATGTGTAGGTCTGAGTTCCTATTACAAAGCTCTAGGGGTACCTTAGAAAGCGAATCCTTGAGTAGGCCTTTATTTAGTACTATAGGCTGTAAGGACTTTCTCTTTAACGTAAATTATGAAGATATAAAAAGCCGTTTGAGGAGCCCTAAAATAATTAAGTCTAAGCCTAATTTAGACACTTTATTACTAAATCTAGCACTGCTACTAACACCCGCAGAACGTATTATACGGTATGGGTGGGGTTACGGGTGCCAATATACTACCGTAAGTTTAGCCAATACTTCGGCTCTACTACCTCTGACTAATGCGTTCCTACTTACAGCTAATTTCACTAAGGAATCAGATCTGGAGGATCCTTCATACATCCTTAAATATAGTGCTATGCTGGATACTGCTATAAGTAATTATTGGGGGCACTACCGTACTAGAAAGTTATTTAGTAAAGATGTAGAAGCTCTGTCTAATGTAGAGTACAAAAAAATCCTAGCAACACAAGAAAAGGCACTAAGTAAAAGCCTTGTTTATATAATTTTTAATCTTTACCTAAGCAACCCTAGGTTTGACTATCCAAGTATAAAGTTACGGTTAATTAGAATGTTAAGGAGTAAACTATGATAATAGAATTATCAAAAATCTTAACTAAAGTACCTAGTGCTTTAGTGTCTATAGACAACCTATCTATGGAATTTTACTCAGCCACTGGTTGGGTTATAATAGAGGGCTACATAGTAGTAAACTCTGAAGGGGAAAAAGTAACTCTTACTGCAGTTACAATCCCAGTACAGCTAAGTAAAGAAGATATAAAGAATCTATTTTCTGTGACTAATAACTCCCTCCCCAGTAAGCGACGTCGGGTGCTTAAAAAATGAAATTAGATGCTGTACTAAATAACTCTAGCTTATTGATATTAGTAGGTAATTCAGAGGGAGTGTTATTTTTAACTAAAATTACCCAACAAGATCTAGATTTCTATGACTGGTTTCTCGTTATAGGTTTTTCCCACAAGAACCTAGCGGGGGATTTAGAGTTTATCAGTGCTCATAACAATGTTATGAGAAATTACTTTAATAGAAGTGATGGTTATGACCTAGACTTTAATCTATCAGACTTAATAGCCCAACAAAGCTGGGGTTATGCCGACGGCTGTCAACTAGTTAACTCCTTAGACGAGGCAGTTAAAATAGTTAAACAAGGATCTATCTCGTTTCCATCTTTTGTAGAAGGACCTAACAACCGGGCTACCTTTTCCTTGGAAGCATCTAGACTAGAATCGTCTGCTAGAATTCCTTTGTATTTTCCTGTAGGAACTTCAATACCTAGAGAGCTATTAGTTAGGAAGGTAGACTTACTAACTAGAATATTGATGTGCCTATCCAGCCCTAGCACATTAAGTATTAATTATTGGGGTAAAAATTGCGCTCAGGTATCCAACTTGCTAGGGCCAGGGCTATATAAATTACCTAGAGTTATTACAGACTATTTTGATATTACGTGGCCTTCTAGTTATACACCAACCCTAGTGAGCTACCCAAATAAATGGTTTAGTAAAAAACCTACTACGGGTGTGGAGTACCTTAGTTTCGTAGGTTCTATGCCTACTAGTAGCTTTGCTACTTACATATCTGGACTGGTGTATTTAGTAGAAAAAACTAAATGCTTTTCGTTATTTAACGTAAATTCTAACTCATTGGAGGAGGTAAAACGCTTTAGAGGTTCTATGGTAGAGCTAGTGTCCCCTGATAGAAACTACGTAATACCTTCAGAGGATCTATATCAAATGGCCTTACTGGTGTCTCTAGGTAAGAGAGGTGCTGGCAACTGCGATACTAGTTACTCTGCTTTGGATCTTGTAGAATTAGAGCATAGCAGATTCATGTCTAAGACCCTATCTAGGGACGGTTGTAAACTATCTTTAGAGCTGTTTACCTATTTATTTAAGTACCCTGACGGCTTGAAAAAATCCTTGTTACATATCTCTGAACAATCTAATAAGGCGTACAGAGAATGTAAGCACCTGGATAATCTTATAAAAAGATGGTCTCTTGATCTGTATAAACGGGTTATAAGGCTAAAGTTACCTTCTGCAGCTGATTTTCCTAAGAGGAGTCGGTACAATAAAACAGTGTTCACAATACTTGAGCAAGCTAAAAGCCTAAGCTTTGAAACAGTATTTACTAGAGTTAATAATTTAGTCCAAGGGCTCTATTATAGATACTTGGCTGTTGGTTCTAGAAAGGAAATCCCTAGTGGGTACTTTAAGTACTTACCTATATTGTACAATGCTATATTAACCAAAGAAATTTCTATAGATACATGGAATTCCTATTCCGCAAAGCTAGATACCATAACTGTTAGCGCCACTAAAGACCAGCTATTGGAGTACATTGCTATTACGGCAGCAGATACTAAGTTACCAGTTTTTAAGTCTGCTATAGAAGGTTCGTATGGTAGCAGCAGCTTTAAGGTGATTCTAAATAAGTATAAAGAGGTACTAGATTATTTTAAACCTGGGGATATGTATATAATTACATCTGATGAGTTTAAGCTAGATCTTTATGATGTAACTTTACAAAGTCTAGAGAGGTTTATTCAGGGAGTACTAAGAGAGGATGCTACCTACTCCCAAGTACGTATAAGAGGATTGAGCTATCTAAGCCAGCTTACAGATAGCTATTTGGATTCTAACTCTCTAGATCCTATAAAAGTGGGTAGTAATTTTCTTCACTTAATATACTATAAAGAGTATAGATTAGATCAGCTATGTTTTACCTATAATAGCCTAGTTGAAAATGGAGATGTATTAATGCTCAGTGTTGTATATATACCTCTTCTAAAGAAAGTATTACCTGAGGTAATAACTATGCTTCATGGGTCTCTAAATAGTTCCTACTTTCCTATATGCTTATACAAGACCTATATTGTGGAGTATCTAGAACACTTGCTTACAGAGATCCTGGATCTAAATCTGGGCAATATGTAGTAAGTACCGCTAATGCAGCTGCCTCCTGCTTAGCAGCCTCGGATTTAGCGTCTTGCCTTTCTTTTAGCTCTGAAGTGCAAGACTCACTAGCTAACTCAGAGGTAGTTACTTCGCCGGAAATCCTTTGATAGGCTTGAGTAGATTGGCTATATGCTCTTATTATTTGAGCTAGTAAAGTCATGCCTGTACTATCAGTGCCACTATCTAGTATCTCAGTAATCCAAGTACCATCGAAAACTAGGTCCCCTTCCGCAGTAACGGTCTCTAGATAATCTTTTAAGCCTGCTAGGTCTGGATTAGCTGTTTCTGCTTCGTAGCCTACAATAACATCTAGCAGGGTTTTCTTGTACCTAGTACCCACAGCATTAACTAAGCCATTCATAGCAGTTACATATTCATAAAAAGTTTTTATATCTTCTAGGCACTTTTTTTTAGCTTCTAAAATAAGCTCTTTAGTATCACATTCTAATTGTTTATCTTTTTGTAAATCTTCTGCAGCTATACGAGCATCTCTTGCAGAAATATAGGCAGTAGCATATTGGTCCTTTAGGTTTTGTAGCTCTATATTGTATGGGAAATAGTGGGTATCTGTACCCATAAAAGAGTTTTTAACCTTTAGGTAAGTATCTACTACATTGTTAATAGTATCTCTAACTACCTGTGCTGCGGTTACAGCTACGCTTAAGTTATCAAACTTTATAGAGTTTACATTACCCCTGTATTGGGTATTACCTGAGGCTATTGCCGTACTTCTAGAAATAGGAAGTAGGTCTAAGTCAGCTAAAGTAGCATAGTGATCAAAAGTATCTTGAGTAGCATCACTAGAATCCACTATGTTAGTTACAAACAGGTTAAGTAGATGTTCAGAATCCCCTACATCTCCCGAGTAGTTAGGGTTTTCTACTACTTTAGTTACTATCTCATAAACAATGCCTACTGCGGAAGTGCTGTCATACACACCCCTCCTAGTTTGTGTTACATAAATAGGTTTATCCGCGCTCATAATTCCTCCGTATTATTTCCATAGTTTGTAGGTCTGGTGATTGAAATAGATTTAGTTACTACCTCTGCCGTACCTAAGTCTGTTATAGTAACAGTAGCTTCTACTGGATCTCCTACAAAAGAATCTATGTGATCTAATCTATACAACAATGCTTTAGGTCTAGGGCTAATCTTATTTGAGCCCAGATAGGTAGCTGTAACTCCTGTAAAAGCTATGTTTACATCTCCTGAGCCTCCAGAGGATGTTATACTAATAATATCACCTTCAAAAGAGTCTAGAGAAACACTGGTAGAAGAATTTTCTTGCACAGTGCTTAGGTTTAATACTACAGCAAGTAAGGGTTGTATATCTGATTGACTATATGATCGGGTTAAAGATTTTAATATAGCTTTCAAACTTTCTTCCGCATTTTTTAGATCCGTATACCTGTAATAGTAGTTGGTAAAGCTGTTAGACCTGTAGCTAACCCATCCAGCAGTATCTCTGGCAGTTACCTCCGAATCTGTAACGTATTTAGATATTTCAGAATCTAGTAAGACCCGTATAAAGTTAATATTAGAACTATCTACATGCTCTAAAGTCTGCTCAGCATCTAAGAAGCATTCCATCAGAAATGGTTTGCTAGAAACTCCATTAGAACTATCAATAGTTACCTCAAGTCTCCAGTAGTAGTCAGCGGGCTGACCTTCTGCGGATACATCTGCGTGTTCAATATTAGTAGTAATACTGTAAGCCCTACTCATCTAGTTCTCCTTGTAGTGTAATAGTTTCTTCAATATCTATAAGCTCTAAGGCACCTTTTTTTACATCATCTAGTAGACTTTGTACTGCTTTAGGCACCCCTTCTCTGTAAGTTCTAATGGCCTCTAAGCTAGTTGTTTTTAAGGTGACTTTGTTTGTAAGATACTCCCGCAAAGTAGTAACTCCTGAAGTACCCAGATTAGCTAGGTCTACTAAAGAAGCTACTCTGCTATATTCGTACTTAGCGGCTAGGTTATCTACTCTTCTAATAACAAATATATGATTGGTTACTCCTACTGGATTTATAGCTTCAAATGTAATACCGTACAAATTCTTAGTAGGATCTGCTATAAAGGTCTTAATAAAAATATCTAAAGATACAGGATCACTCATGGACTCATACTTTCTAGGCATTGACCCAAGTGCTACTAGCACTGGAGTCAGTTTGATCGGCTCTAATAGCCATGAAGTTCTTAATATAAAACCCAGAACTCTAAAAGGCTGTCTAAGGTTACAGTATATCCACCAAGAGTTAAAGGATTTTATAGACAATAAATTAGTATATATGGGAGTAATAGAGGCACCTTCTTACGGCTCTGTACACAAAGAATTTATACTAGGAGAAGTGTTGGGCGTAATTAAACTTACCTTAATACAAAAGGATATATTTAGCCTATCTATTCCGCCTACTCAGATTAAAAAGTTCTTAACTAGCAAGGGTCACGCTGGTAAAGACTTGATGATACAAAAAGCCCAGGAGTTTGGATGCCCTAGTTCTCAAGAAGATATTTGCGATAGCTGGGCTGCAGCCTTACTGTGTAAAGGTATATTGCTTACTAGTCCTATAACTACTAGACCTGCTCTTGAGACTATAAAGTCTATAAAAACTAAATATAAAACAGACTTAGTAAAATTACTTAACAAAAAAACTTAGCTCTACATGTACTGTACCTGAGATAATTCCATCATTAGAGTCTCTAGGCACTAAGCTGAGAACGCAGGTAGAAGTATTTAAAGGTACTTGAGAAGCGTTAAGTACTTGGTAAGAATTAGTGTCTGCAGCCTCAGGGGTAAACGAGTATGTACTAAACTCTTCAAATAACCCAACAAGGTTCTTAATATTGGTAGAACTTAGAGTACTAGATCCTCCTCCTGTCCGATTCAATATAGTAGTGCAAGTAACATCTATTAAAGTGCTGTTACCTAAAGTAAGGGTATTTACTACCTCTATTGTACCTCCAGTAAACACTACCTCTCGCCCTAAAGATAAAGCTGCTATAATTTCTTGGAACGCGGAAGTTTTTGATAAGTTGCAAATAATTGAGCCGTTAGATGCTGTGAATAATCCTTGAACTACTCGCTTTCCTGGTAAAGTGTTCACACCTTTAGGTAATAATAAGTTGAATACTAGGGATTTAGTTCCTGGGGTAGTAGATTGATCTAAGAACTCAATAGGGGCTCCATAAAAATTAGCCAACCCAACTGTATCCTCTGCTGCAGTATTACCATCTTGTACTATATCTCGAATGAGAGAAAAGCTTTTATCCCCTACTAGGAGCTCTGTTTCTAGTAACCTGATTAGAGGTATGTACATAAAGTCAGGGTCTAAAAGTTTAGGAGTGACTTTAAAGCCAGTGTTACCGTCTATAATAGTGTTAGTTTCTGTTATACTATTATCTGCATTAATATTTAACAAAAACTGCAAAGAGGTAGCTGGTTGCTTATCGTTTTCTGTATATATAGCACAAGTGTCAGGAGTAACCTCTAACACTAAATTATTGAGACTATCGTTATATACTTTGCTTATTAAGCAATCTGCTCCCTGTACACCTGAAACCCTTAAAGTGCCTATATTGCTATTATCATCCACTATAGATAGATTATTGTTAGCATCTAAACTGGCTGTTATATTATAACCGGAATACCCATCTGCACCATTTAGGTGGTTTATGAATTCCTGAGCAGTTATTGCTGGATTAAATACAAGCGTTATCAACGATCTTTCAGGTAGTTTTACTAGATCAGCTTCATCAATGGAGATATTAGGGTTAAGTACAAAGTTATTAGATATACTAGCAGCTTTACTTAGTTGACTAGCAGTCTCTGCGTAACTACCTGAATCATTCCCATCAAATTTTTTAGTTCGGTATTTTAAATATACACCGTCACCTGTAACATGTAGATGATTGCTTTCTACTTGGTTATTTGCACTACTGCTAAAAAAATCTGATATAGCAGTGCCATCTATGATAAATCTACTGCCAGGCACACTTTTAGCGTACACACTTAAAACACAGTTGTCTAGATCAACACTATAAAATCTTAAGTTAGTGCTAGGATTTAAACCGTCTGATTTTAGTTCAGAATTTATAGTAAGATTAGGTACTGCATTAGTGTCTAACGTAGGTGTAAGCCTAACTAGAGAGTCAGTGCCATGCTGTAGTAAGTAGTCCTCATATTGAGTGTTACGGAGGACTTCATCTGTGCGGGTTTCTAAATCTACTGAAGGTACATTTAACACGTCTGCAGAGATTGCTTGACCGTTCTGAATCTTAGTTACGTCAATATAATTTATAGGCATTTATTATACTCCTAGTTAGTTGGTTCTTGCATAGCTACAGTCCAGGTATAAACTATAGTGCTTCCTGTGCTAGCCTGAACTGCTGTATGAGATTGGTGCGCGAACATTAAAGGTGTATTGATGTCGTAGTTAGCATTTGTAGGATCTAGTACAGAACCTGAAGCATCTATATTATTTCCTGTAGTATATAGAGCAGCTTCTACATAATTGTGAGCTGCCGTATCTTGCGTTACTTGAAACTGACATACAAACTTAACACTGTATTCTTGTATGGTTATTGATGTTATAGGTAACTTTACAATTCTATTAGCAGCAGAACTAAGGGAATAGTCTGAGGAGCTTACTACTATTTGAGGATCTGCCTCGCCATCTTCGTAGTACCCAAAATGCATATATCCCACAGAATTATAGGAAGAAGGCCCGGACGCCCAGGCATAAACATCAGGCCTAGCATTATCTTGCTTGTCAAATACAGTGCTATTTGCAACTAGGCTAGGCGTTAGTAGTTGGCTTAGAATAATCTTGGGCGACTCTTTTACTAAGGTATTTTTTTTATCCACTAAAATAACCCTAGTGCCATCCTCTATCTTTTCTACTCTTACATGCCCTGTAAGGCCTGGAATGTTAGTATACATGTATTACTCTCCTAAGTATTATGGTATAACGCTAATCTCTAATGTTTGGTGTACAGTATTAGCAGTATGAGGATAGATGAAGGTATAATCAGGATATGAATTGCCTATCACCATTCTTATGTTACTAGCCTCTGTTTGTGAAATTACATTAGTTACATAGCCACTTGCAATATTTTTATTAACACCGTCGTGAACTAGGTTATTAGGTATTACAGTGTAGTCTAGATTATTAGGTAAGTTTCCTTGTATACTAGCTAACACATATTGATTATATACTGCTATCACGGTAAATTCACTTCCATAAAGAGTAAAAGTGTCAGTAACTTGTATACCATGATTTAAATCTACCATTTCTACGAAAACTAAAATATTTTCAGATCCTATACCCTCATTTCCAACAGTCAATAAACCCTCTTCGAATATAGTAGGGTTAGGCTTAACTACTATATCCAAAGCATCTGTGCCTTCTTTTATAAAATCTACTACTTCAAAAGAGTTAGTAGTTAATACCATCTTATCCGCATTTAAAAGATTTTGAGTAGTATCAATAACTTGCTGTATACTAGAAGTTATAGAGATATTGGCTACACTAGAGTAGTTTAAATAAGCTGTTTTATTTCTTAAAAAATCCCTGTATAGCTTGTACCCTGTTTCTAGGGTAGTAGTGTTACTAGAATCTAGTTCTCCTTGGGTAGGTATTGTAAGGGAATAGTCTCCAACTCTATGTACTGGCATACTACCAATTACTCTATCCCAGCTAGTCGTAGTTACTGTACGCCTTCTGCCAACAGGGGTTTTCCATACCGTATAAGGGATCATCTGCCCTTCAGTATACCACCAATCTACATCTGTATTTATATCTTCCGCTTTAAAATAGCTATTTATATAGGTTCCTCCCGAATAGGAAGCTGTATCTATGCCTAAATCACTATAGTCCTGTGCAGGTACTGGGATATAAACATCAGACTCTAGATACACCCTTAAAGAAACTCCTTCTGCTATAGGAGCCTCTGCCTTGTACACAAAAGAAGAATCCTCTACTGCTAAGAATATAGTGCCTACAAGAGTATCTTGGGTAGTTTTGATATCTATGCTTCCCTTTAATACTAAATACCTATGTATAGCTACATAGCTACTTTCACACCTAAATACTCTGCACTGATCCTTGGTAATGTTACCCATAAAGGTTATATATTTAGGTACGTTATATATAACAGATCTTGTAAATTGGGATTTAGGGTCTACAGTGTAAAAATCTATGTTTGTTCTTAATAGTTTGCTAACTAAATTAAGTTCTAGGATAGGATCTTCCGAAGAGGAGAATTTTAATACTGAGCTATTAAATAATATGTTACCTAAAGATCTTAGTGATTCTATAGTTAAACCTCTAAGCTTTATTTTTCTTAAGATGTCTAGATAATTTCTGTATCTTTCAGAACTTCTAATGACTGCCTGCTTATTATTAGCCAGCCATCCAAACTTGTTGTAAAGTTCATATTCATCTACCGTACAACCTAATCCCCATAAGTTTATAAGAGTGGCATTTACTAGGTACAGATCTAATTTAACTGGAACCGTAGAGGTTAGCTCTTCTATAGTAAAGGTAGTATTGTCAAAGTCTTTTACTATACTAATCTGTGGTTGTAAGTAGATTTCTAGGTATTCCTCTGTATCTATAGTAGTAATAATAGAAGTTCTGTAACTGGCTTCTGATGTTGCTAAGTTTATGATCTGTGTGGTTTTTAATAAATCTAACTCTACTTGAGAAATACTATTCTTAGGTACTTTTATTAGGTTAGGAGTATTCTCAACTCCTAAATTATCTAGCTTAGGCCAGTCTTCATCTAGTAAGGGATCTACTCCTTTAAATACTAGATAGTGTGTATGCAAGTTAGTATCTAGTTCTTTTCCTGCTCTTTTAAATAAGGCTCTTACCTCTATAGAATCTGTTCTTAGTATTTCAAAATCTTTTTGTTTTTCTAAGTACTTATCTTTTAATACCGGGCTTGGATATAATCTATAGCAATCCTCTGCAAAGCCTTCAGCTATAATGAGACCATACATTTTTATGGCTAGAGAATTATCTTGGCTGTTTACTATCTCTACAGAAGCATTTACATCTACCTGCAGCATTCCCCAAGGCTTATGCCGGGTTAAAGGAACATAATCTAAAGATAGATTAGCTGAGTGGCTTAGCACACTCTCTAAAGAGAAAGATAGCTCTGTACCTATAAAAGAGTATAAGGCTTTTAGTATGTCAGTATCCTTAAAATAGGTCTTCCATACGTCAGGCAATGCATCTAAAAATAACTTTGAATTAAACATCCTGAATTACCTGAACACTTATATCTTGGGGATAAATAACGTAATTAAGCGTGCGATTAGAAATCTGCTGGCTTTCAATATTAGTAGCGCTAAATATATCTGGCTGTAGCTGATAGCTAGTGTTTATTATTTCTAATTTAGTTGTAGATTGGTACGGTAGGTCTCTGCCGTCAGGTAAGTACAGAATATATTTCAGGCCGTCTACAAAGGTTATGTTACTAGCTACGCCTCCTAGGAATATGCTAAGAGGTGATAGTATGTCTATATGACTAATAGCTCGGGTTTCAGTCCAGTTATTTATAGTATCCTGTATAACCGTTCGAATATTTGCAACGCTTATAGAGTTAGCATCAAATCCCTGTACTACCTCTATCTGCAAGTCAGGCACTAAAATCTGAACTACATTGCTAGATATTGCTAAGGTATCACCGCCTAATGTATTGTACTGAGAAGAGTTTATTAAGGCCTGCACAATTTCTAGGTTATTGTCTACAGCAGCATCCATAAGGCAGTTATTAGCTTCTCCCGTTGCATATTCTATTTGGTATTTATCAGCAGCTGCTACACCGTATTTTAAAGTATTTGTAGCGTCTACTAGCGATATCTTTATAGAATCAGAAGGCAAGGCTTCTCCTATGTTTACTAGAGAGCCTGTGATAGTTGTCACATAATTACTATCTACTGATCTAACTACTCTGTAAACTTGAGTAGTTGAATACTCAAAGTCACTGATAAAACTAAGATAAGTGCCCAGTCTGCTAACTCTTCTAGCATATTGAAAAGCAATGTTAGGTACATAAGTATTAGTTATACTGTTACTACTGGTTTCTTGCTCAGAACTTAGCACTACATTGACCATTCCTAAGCTGTGAAATTCCTCTCCAGATACAGAGGTAGGAACTATGTCTCTTTTCATCTCGGAATCAGAGGCTCCTATACCTAATACTGATTTTAGGTTTGGGATATTCTCTTCTAATATAGTTGCCTGTATAGCATTCTTGGTATGGAATCCCCTGGAAGTTAAGGCTAGCTCCATCCTGGTTCTTATATCTCTATTTAAAAACTCGTTAGGGTCAAAGGTAATAAAATCTTTTTGGTTTGTTACGCTAACTAGCCCGGTAAGAGATACGCTGCTGGTAAAGGTACCTGATACAATGGTTTCTTGGTTAGTGTCATTAGTACTTTCACTGAACAGTTGGAAATCGTAATAGGTTACAGCATCTATAATAGTCTCTAAGTAGTCATCTGTATTTACTGTTATATCTACCTCAGTATCTACAGGCTTAACTGTAAATACATTATCACCTCTTACAAAGAGTATTTCGGCAGGAATAGTTCTAGGTACATTAGAGGTAAATCTAAGAGTTAGTATGCCCTTAGCAGGTATCGCAGTTCTATTGAATATCAAAAAATTAGAAGCTAAGTCCTCTAACATTGACTGGCTATCAATGCTATCAGACTCTGCTATTTTATTTAAGGATAGTCGGGTACGTAGGTCCTCGGCTTCCGTAGTTATTAAAGTAGCTGTATAGGCTAATGCTCTTATGAGTATGTCATTTAGATTAGAGCCTTCTTGCACATTTAAAGAAGGAAATTCTGTTTGTATAGAGGCTCTAAGTCCTGCCTCCATTCTTAGAATATCCGCTGCTTTTATATTTCTAGAATTAAACATGCTAACCTCTAACTTAAATTAAAAACTCTAGTGTAAGAGGGTTTCCTTCTGCTGTAATAATAGAAAACTTTACATGCATACTCGAAGGATCTAGTAACTCTACACTAGCTAATTCTAAGGTGTCTAAGGTGTTAAGCGTAGAGGTTAAGTCCCTTTCTTGAATAGATTTTACCTGAGACTCTGCATCTAAGAATATAAGCGCTAAATCCTCTGTTATGGTGGAGGGATTATACCCATGTTTAATAAGTGCTTGTAAATTAGTACCTTCGTTGGGTTTGGTAGGTACAGACCCCTTACTGGTTAGTAGTATCTTTACTACCATATTTACTAACCCTGTTTCACTACTAGAGGAAAACGTTAAGTCTAGGTTATCTTCTGTAGCAAATAGAAGCTTAGTAGCTGCATATGTTGTGGAATTATCAGTGGAATATACATCGTCAGCTACTGGGTAAAAAGGTAGGTCTATCATTAGGCTACTCCTCTCTAGTTACTATATCTACTATATGCGCTACATATTCCTGTTGCTGCAGCATATTTGATTCTAAATCGTGGTATGTTATAACTTCTATCAAATCTATATCCTTAACAAAGGCGGCTGCCTCTCTTTTTAAGCTCAATAGGGTATAGTATAGAGTGGTTAGTATACGGGTTTTATTGGCAGTTATATCCTCTTTAGATATTCTAGTGGCAAGTTCTTCTATAAACACTTCGCACTTACCTACTAGGTTAACTATGTCCCCTAGATCTGGTAGGCTATCTCGCATTCTACCCGTGCTAGAGCCTAAGCTGAAAGCAGCTTCCAGCTCTATCAAGCTACCAGCCGCTGCAGCTAAATCCCCTAGTTCCATATTTATAAGCTGCTCTTTTAAAGCCTGTTTGTCTAAAGGGTCACTCATCTAAAACCTCTAGCAGCTTCCACCATTTTTCTAATACGCCTTTTACTATGACTTATTTGTCCCTGTGTCATCTTTGTTTTTTTCATTAGCTGTTGAGCACTTAGAATAGGTTTACCTCCATATCCTGTAGTATACTCAAACACAGCTTTATCTTGATCTACTAAGTCGTTGTATACAAAATCTACAAATACTTTTTCAGCATCATACTTTTCAAACCCAGGTGGCTGCGGCTGAGAGGTACTATACCCAGATCTAAGCTGACCTTCATATCTATTTACCTCTCTAGGAGACCAAGCTAAGTCTTCTGCTATCTCTTGGGTGGTAGGTTCTCTACCTAGCTGCTCTTCTAATGAGTTTTTAGAGCCTAAAAACGTGTTTAGCTTTAGTACCTGATGCTCAGGTAATCTAGCTGGGTTATTGTGCGTATAGATAATACGGCTAAGACCTTTTAGATTATTAGTTAGGTGCGTACTTAGTCGGGCTTTATCTGGATTAAAGTTTTTAAAAGCATTGAGGCTTAGCTTCTTAGCTTCTAGGTTTAACACTGGCCTTGCAACGGGGCCCGTAGCCCATCGGCTAACTTCTTTTTGAATAATAGGGTCAACTCTTTTAAAGAGTACTCCTAGATCCTCTCGGGCTCCCGTGCTATTCCATTTTTTCCAAGCTTCTATGTCTTCTTGGTATCTGTTCATAGGTTGCCTCCTGCTTTTATTATATCACTATATAATAACAATAGTTCTTGGGTATTCCCTGCTAAGTCAGGTAAATCCTGTACAGTTGCTGTCTGCCCTGATTCTAGCACTGCAAACACCCTTTCTATAATATTAAATTCATTATCCCCTGTACGGTACCTTAATTCTAAGTTAGTCTGGGGAGAGTTCTCCTCATCTCCAGGCCTAGTTAAATCTACTTTAGCTCCGGGCTCTACGCCAGGGCCGGATACAAACTCTCTAATTATTTTATAGTGCCTAGCAGCTTTAGTTTCATAATCTAAGTACTGTACGCCTGCTCTAGTACCTCTACCTCTACCACCGCTGACCCTAGAGTCGGGGTTTATAAAATCAGGGGCTGCTTTGTAAAAATCTATATATTCTTCTAAAGAACATATAGGTCTACGTACTAACTCCATAGCTAAAGATAAGTTTTCAAATACTTTAGCTAACTCAGGACTACGTATAAGAAATCCTCTTATAAGTCTATTGTATACATCTATTTTTTGAGTATTACTTAAAGGAGGTCTATCCGAGCCTATTAGCTTACTTAAGGCCTCTATATTATCTTTATCCTCTACGTCTTTTAGTGACACATATTTAGGCCAGTTAAGAATATGGTTGGCTCTAGAAACACCTGCTTGATTTTCCTGCAGATCCGCCTCTAGTTTTTTTAATTTTTCTTTTAGCTCTTCTTCTTTGTAAGGATCAAACTCTTCGGAATCTTCTAATTCCTGTATATCCTGCCTTACTTTAAGTACTTCTACTCTAGCCTTAGCCACCTTTTTAAGTGCCTCTGTATTGTCTTTAAGCTGCTGAAATTCAATGCTATCTTGGTAGAAAAGTTCGCCAAAGTAATAATTAGCTACTTCAGAATTTTGAAGTACCTCTCTAACTTCTGTTAGGGGTTCCAAGGGATGCATTATGCTTTGTGTACCTTGGTTGGCTATTCCTACTAACATGTCCTGTAATCTACGAGTGTTGCTTAACATTACAGTAGTTACAGCAGAACCTTGGCTAAGAGTATGTGTAACACTTGCAACATGGCCTACCATATGACAGTTACTATCATGGGAATCAAAAAGCACAGAGCTAAATCCAACCACCATATTGGGATTAAATACTAGGTTAGCTGTTATATTAGCATTAGCAGTTCTTGAGTTTATGTAATCTATTTGAGCCTGCTTTACGTATAAAGCATAACTAGAGTCGCCTTTGCTATTAGCTTTTAGTATAGCTTCCTCTATCATATTAACCTGATCTCCAGGAATAGAGTTATCGCTAAGTATCTGTACATCTTCTTTAGATCTAGGTATAGCGGCATTTATCCTGCGACTGTTTTCTAGGGTTTTTATTTGGTAAAGCAATGGGTTTATTTCTGTGAATAAAGGCTTAGGTCCTCTATAGTATTCTTCTGGAAACACCAAAACTTCTAGTGAAGACGAACTTGAGTTGCTAGCGTCTTGTGCATGCCTAGTTATTTTTGCAGGGTAGCCCACAAAGCTCCCTGAGTCTGCATAGCCTTTTTTAGATGACTTAGTGTTTAGTTTATTACCCTGAGATCTTTTATTATAATACAACCTTGTGGGTATAGCGTCATATTGATAGGCAACTGACCAGCCTCTAGTCATACAGGGAAATATAGCATTAAACATAGGCGGAATGCTGTAATAGGATAGCGGCTTTGTTATATGTTGAGCTATTCTGTTTTTAGATGACTTACCATTAAACACTCCACTAGGTAGTCCATTGTCATCACACTCATATATAGGCGGGCATACTATATCTAAAGTCTCGTAATTCATCATACTAAATATATTTCTTAGTAACGTACCTGTAGCTCCTGCCTGACCAAACTTACTTCCTGTCTGCCTAGTAACTGCTCTAATATATTTTCTGCCTCTAGAAGTTCTGAGTAGAGGGAATACTCCGCTAGGTAGTTTAGAAGTATCCTCTCCTGAAAAGCCTTCTAGTACGGGGCTGGCTACTATATGCTGCTCTAACTTAGTTAAATTAAAATATCTAGAAAAGAAGCCAGTGTTAGCTACTTGCCTAGTTTCAGCGTTTCTTTTACCCAGGAAATCTTCTGTAGACTTCTGTATAAATAAGCCATCTACTTCCTGTAATAAACCTTTTAGATCATCTAAGCCACTAGCTATGCCTAGTTTGCCTAGTAAACCTCTTCTATCCCTAGTATCTTCTTCTCCCTCAGTAGTTAGCTCTATTAATTTTCTAACCTCACCTTTATAGTAGTCTATTATTCTTTGCTCTCCATCAGAACCATACACCCGCTGCATCCTTTTAAATTCAGCGTCTCTACGTTGTTTTGTGGCAGAAGCTAACTTATCTACAAACTTAGTGCGTCCTTTAGCTGAAGATCTTTTACTAATGTCTCTATCTAAGAATCTTCCTGCAGTAGCTAAGAAGATATTACCAATAAAATCAAACGGACGAGTTATGTAGGTTTTATTATCCAATCCCTTAGTAAATAATCTTCTAGGGTACCTACCTCTAAAAGTTATTTGATTAGGTGCCAGTTTATCAGGCTTACCTATTTTACCACCACCCTTACCCCCTAAAAACTCTAAGTATAGAGAATCAAACACAGATATATTAGATAAGCAGAAAGCAGATATCTCTCTAGATATAGCATTAGCCGAATAACTCATACCTGCTAAGTAGCCTTCGAACATTAGACGCCAAGACAGCTCTCCCGTAGTTGAATTAGAATCTAAATAAAAAATAGCTACTTGCAACTTGTCGTTCTTACCCACTCCTAAAAGCATTGGATGTGCAGGCATTGCTATATTGGCTGAGGAATTAGAGCCTACTGTGCTAGTAACTGAAACTTGTGTTACAGGAACTAGTACTCCTGCTATATAAACCTTGTAATCTACCCTAATATTTAAATTGGCCATTAGCTGCTAACCTTAAAGCTATAAGTAATGTAACTACTATGTCTAACATTTTATGTTGTACTAAACTAGAATCTATATGTTGAGGTAATGTTTTTAAAATGTCTATATTAAGTTCCCTGGTGTGCATAATATTAACCAACTTCTTTATCTGTAGTTGTGCACCGTCTATTCTATTTCTAATTTGCTCCTCAGATCTTAATCCATCTATATGGCTATTTATGTACCAATCTTTAGTAGGACCTACGTCTAGGGCATAATAAGTAACTAAGCTTTCTAAGCCAAGCATATACAAAAACTTTATAAATAGTCTAAATAGCTTTAACGCCTGAACTTCCTTAAGAAGTGACGTATTGTTATATGCAAATCTAGGTAAAAATACCTTTCCTATTTCTAGGTATAAATCTAAGAGTTTAGGGGCATTAGCTATTACCGCTTCTATGAACTCTACTTCTTGGTTACTCGCTAACCCATTGTTCTTTAATGTTTCTAGAAGGTTAGGCTCTGCTAATAGATTGCTACTATATAAAAAACTAACAGGTGCATATAGGTATATGTTTTCTACTACAAAATACTCTCTAGGTATATTGTCTACAGTTACAGTGATATTACTACCCGAAGGCCACTCAGGGTCTGGATGTATCTCTAAGCTACTTGAGTGGGAATAGTATTCTGAATAGTACAAGCTGTCCTCTAATAACTCTATATTAGGCTTTTCAAAATTACTGGTAATATCAATACTAAAGGCTGCAGAAGAGGCATTAGGTATTTTTATAGCTTCAAATCTATTTATAGGCTTCATGATTTCTCCTGATTGTCTTGGAAGTATATTGAATTATTTTTTTTGTTTTTATCTGCGTCTTTAGCTACAGTAGCCAACCTTCTTTCCTCTTGTAACTTTTCTACAGCTGCTTGAGAATTTCTTACTTCATCAGTTAAGTCTTTACTGACACTTGCTTGTGGAATAGTTACCTCAGCGGCTGTATTTCCTTTGGCATCATTATTTAAGTTATAGCCTATTAAAGTTTTATCCTTATTATGATGAGATTTTATATTCTGGTTGTGGCGTAGAGTAATACCTTCTGGTTCCTTAGCTTGAAGACTTACTAGTATCTCCGCCCCTACGGATTCTTTTACTTTAGAATCCTTTACGAAATTATTGTACTCTTGAATTGCACTGTTTAATTCAGTGTTTTTATCCGTTATATCTTTCTGGTGCTTTTTTAACTGTTTATCAGTCATCCCTGCTACTGGTTTGACAGTAAGTGTGTTTAAATCCCTTTTTAGCTCTTCTATATTAGCATTAGCCGCATCTACCGTTTCTATAGTGCTACATTTTGCGGCATCTGATAGAGCGTTACTTTGAGTTACATTTGCTTGTTGTGTATTTGTACTTGCTGTAGTATTTCGCTTTACACCTCCACAGCCGTCAGCCCTTCTTCGTTTGCCTTTGCCTCTTTTTGGTGCAGGAGGAGCGCTAACAAAAGCAGTGTTTACCTTTTTTATTACTCCGTCTATATTGTCTTTATTAAGAACAGAATAATCGGAGTTTAGAAGTTTTGCGGCTTGTTCTAGGTTTCCATTTAGTTTAGCTAGGTAGTTTTCGTATAGCTTCTTAGAGCCTCCAAAAATATCAGAGCGGCTTACAAGCATAGTAAAATTAAAGCTAGAATATAAATCACTATTACTATTAACCTGCTGACTAAAGCTAGTTAGCCACCCAGATACTACTCTATTATCATAGCTAACCTGCACTATACTAAAATTTCTAGCAGAAGCAGTGCCTCTTAGATATTCGTTGTATAACTCTTCAAAAGCATCGCGCCATTTATCTTGCTCAGTGTTTAAAAGTATGCCTTGAAACGAGTATTGCCTAGGCTGAGCGCCAAAAAAATAGCTAGCAAAAGTATCTCCAGGTAAGGGTATTATTTCTACTTTTTCAGAATGCGTCTCAGTTACTCCTGTTAGTATAAATCCAACAAAAGAATTATTAAATATATTCTTACCGTTAGGGGCTTTATTTATAGTAGATACCATACGTATCTGCGCTACATTTATATCAGCATCTTTTAAAGTATCTTGTGATATTAGAGGCCTAAGTCTTTTATCTTTTAAATCTTTAAACTTAAGCAGGTTTTTTTGTTGCGTACCTGTTTCTACGGTTTTTTCCATAGCAATGCCCCTATGGGTCATTACTTCTTTCTCATTATAGACACCTAGATAGACAGACATATTCTTACTCCTCTATATTGTAGTAACCCTGCTCAGATACTTGAGATATTATTACCGTGTTCTTATCTACTATAGCTTGGGCTATTTTATATACAGGAAAGTTATCATGTATATATTCTACTCCCTGCTTATGCGCAGACATCATTTCCATTAATCTATTGCTAAGTAAACTAGTAGGAGTT
>Ga0208899_1000915_pt1 | contig 21529 bp, 28 predicted proteins | sample VirMetDEL_Nov_24_FD_184518 | JGI IMG/M metagenome (GOLD analysis project Ga0208899, IMG submission 184518) | Aqueous microbial communities from the Delaware River and Bay under freshwater to marine salinity gradient to study organic matter... | ecosystem: Environmental > Aquatic > Marine >... | reverse complement strand
GCCGGAGACTGAGATGCTTCCTTCTGAAGTATTGTCTTGATAAAAAACAATCAGTGTCCCATCGCTAGTTAAACGATTTAGTCTTGATGGTGTATCGTTACTACATGTAGTATATGTTTGACCGGTTGAATTAGCTACAAATCCTGCGGTTGCAATACTTGTCGTAGTCTTACCCACCAACACGTTACCACTGGAGTCGATGCGCATACGTTCTGTGCCATCAACAGCAAACTGAATATTTGAGCCACCACCTAAAGCTGTGTCATCAGCAAAAATACGAAGATTGTCAGAATCAGTACATTGAATACCGTTTTTTCTATAAGTGGTAGAAGATAAAACTATCTGGGCATCGCTACCACCCGCTGTTTGTATATGCAACGGTGCAACAGGACTAGTCGTACCAATACCCAAAGACTCAGCACTAGCATCCCAGAAGAACTTAGGCGTAGTGCCTGTATCTTCGTAGAAGGAGATGTCGCCGTCAGGAGATGCTTGGAATACTTTTTGGTCATTGTAAGTAGCATCATCAGATAGAAGTTTGAAATAACCGCTTTCTGTTCTTAACTTATAATCCGTGTAAGCATCATCAGCATTAATTCTTCTTAGTGTAAGAGTAGATGCACCGCTTGTTGTGTTTTGTATAACAACATTTGGGTCTGTGTTTGTAGCAACCGTCAACCCATCAGCAGTCACCGTGCCTGTTACGTCAATGCCTGTAGAGGTTGTGGCGAGTTTGGCTGAGCCGTTGTGATATAGATTTAATTCAGCACCATCTGTGGCAATCAAATAAGGATTAGTCCCTGCTGAGTTATATATGTTGAAATTAGATGCTCTTATTGAGAGGTTGCCAGTACCATTTTCAACAATACGACTATGACTACCATCATGGTAAATCTGTAGATCACTACCTGCACCAAAGATGGCTTTTGCATCGTCCGCAAAATTAAGAGATTCTGCTGAAGCATCCCACGTTAATTTAGCTGTTGTACCTGTATCTTCGTAGAAGGAGATGTCGCCGCCTGAAGAAATGGACATATTTTTATCTAGTCCGTTTCCATCAGCCGTATAAAAATTTAACGCTGCTTGTGATGGATATGTACTACCCGCAAGTTCCTCAAGCTCAATCTTTGCCCTTACTGGCTCAGTCGTTGAAGCATCAGCAGATAAATAATATTCAAGAGTACCAATAATACTTCCTGCTGCCCAAGATGAACTTGAAGTAGCATTATCAAGACGTAAGGTTGCTCCGTTATTAATATCGGCATTTGTAATCGTTGCGACTGCTGCATCAACAGTCAACCCATCAGCAGTAACAGTACCCGTTATGTCAATACCTGTGGATGTGGTGGCGAGTTTTAGTGAGTTATTGTTATAAAGCTGAGTAGCACCGGTACTGCCGTCACAAAAAACATAATTACCAAAACCACCTGAGCCATCATCAGTTTGTAAAGCAATATCTTTGTCGTCAGATAAATTGCGAATTAACAAACTTCCTGTTTCATTGATCCAGTAAGCGTCAGTACCATTATGGAATAACTTACTATCAGTATCAGCTCCCATAACAAAGCGAGTGCTAGTATTACTTCCGTCACCAATAGCTACATCACCCGTTATGTCAATACCTGTGGATGTGGTGGCGAGTTTCTTGCTGTTGTCATAGTACAGGTCAACTGCGCCATCTACATTAGCCCTGACCATTGTTTCACCAGTGCTTGTTTGTAAATCTATACCTGCACCATCACTTCTAAGATTTAATCTACCTGTACCGGCATCACGAACATAACTATTACTACCATCGTGATAAATCTGTAGGTCACTTCCTGCACCGAAGGTAATCTTTTCGTTATCACCTAAAGCAAAGTTAGAGCGAGCTAAGCCATTCTCTAGTTCACCGAGGGTGATGCGTTTTGTTTCGCCAGCCGAAGTATCAACAATGACAAGCAAGTCATCGTCTGCTGTATTAGCACCTGTGATCGCTGTTAGATCAGATATTTTCTTGTCTGCCATGTCAGTTCCTAATATTTAATGCAATAGTTAAGTGCAATGTTTCTTGGGCGAGTTTCAGTGCCACCTGTTGAGCCAGTTGATCCTGAGCTTGCGTCAGACCATAAGTGAGCAAATATAGGGTTTTCAGAGTCATATGAAAAAGTTTGTAAGCCCTTTTGCCCACTTGTCAGTTCGGTCGCATTATCAGCAATAAGCGAAGCCTCTATATCAGCCGTATGGGTATGAGCTTCTGTATCATCTGCTTGGCTAGAACCTAATGTACGACCTGAATCAATACCGCGTGAATCGTCCCAACCGCGAATGAACTCACCGCGAAGATCAGGCACGTTAAAGGTTGTCGAGCCATCACCTACGCCATAAGTTGTACCGATAGCACTAAACAAAGTTGCGTAAGTTGTCCGAGAGATAGCTTGACCGTTACATTTCAACCAACCTGTTGGCGGTGTTGACATAGCAAATGGCTGAACAGCACCCGCTGGCGTACCACCTGAGAAGGCATTATTGGTCTGATCTAATTGACCGATAATAATCCAAGCATCATTCGCTTCATTTCTAAACTTGAGAATATTGTTAGTCGTGTCATACCACCACATATTCGCAAATTTAGTCGAAGGCTCAGACGCACTTGAGTTATTACTGACTATCGCTGACAGGGCATTATTAATGTCTGTTCTAGCGGTAGTCGCTGTCTGATTCGCTATGTTGTAATCATGTGTTGCCATATTAATATTCCACTGTTCCTGATAGTGCCGATACGGATGGAGTTACATACTGAGTATATCGCCATAATTCTATGGAGAACTGAAACCATCTGCCCGTTACTTCGCCTGTTGCAGGAACATAACTTGTCCCCGTCCAATCTGGCGTACCGCCACCTGCGTCAACTGAAGTCGCCCTGACATAGACAATATATTCTATATCACCGAAGTCGTGATCTTCATCTGACCAATCGTCCCAATTACCAGTCCATGTATCCCAGTTGTTAGGAATATAATCCCAATCAACCTCACCTGAAACCGCTTGAGAATGGTGTCGTGTCGCTGCTACATCATAGGATACGCGAACTGTTCTTGCTGTACCTACATCTAACACATTTGAAAAGTAGTAAGTGCCAGATTCTTCTGCATTACTACTATTATAATAAGCCGCTTCAATTCTTAACTCACTTGATACGACCTCTGCTTGGAGTTTAGAGCCACTAAAGGATGGGTCTTCTGTCGCTGTCTGTGAAGTACCTAATAAAGGTAACGCACTTGGGTCGATCACAACCGATGCGGTTGTAGAACCATTGCCTGATTTATCGAAAGCCCTTACAAAGAAAGTACCCGATAAAGCAGGAAAACTTGTTGATGTGGCAGGTCGAGCTATCTTACTAATAACTGTTGATTGTGAGCCGTCACCAAAGGTCGCTGAGGTACTTGATGAGTGATACAAGCGATAGTATGACAGATCAAGCTCAGAAACCCCTTCCCAATTAAAGAATATAGCGCCGCCTGATAGATTTGCTTCAAAGTCCGTAGGCGCAGAGGGTGGTGTTGTATCTGCCTCAATGACTTTACTCGTAGAGCTAAAAACACCCTTAACGCCTAGTGAGTTAATACCCCTTGCTCTAACCTCGTAAGTAATAGACCCTGCTTCAGCTACGTTAGGGACTTCAATATTTAAAATAGAAAATCTACCTAAATCACCTATGCCTAATACTGTGAACTCATCTGAGTTCTTTCGATACTCAATCTCCACCGCATCAACAAAGTCAGGGTTACTACTTGATGTATCAATTAATAATACGTTTGTGATTGTTTCATTAACGACACGATATTCCTGCGAAAGCGATACCGTTACCGAAGGCACATAAAAAGGCGACAGGAGTGTGGTGTTGTTACTCTCAAAGGCAGTTTCATTAGCGTAAGCCTCAAAGACTACAGAGCTGATCTCTTGTAGGCTCATTGAAACCTGTAAGGTCATATCACCTGTAAGCGCAAATGACCACTCTGTGACCTCAAAGTCTTTAGAATCAAAGCCTAAACGCGAGTTAGTGATTTGAACAATATCACCAACACCTAGATTCATCGCCCGCATACCGAATGTGCCGCTGATCTTTAACTGCTCACGGTTACGGTATAACGCAATTTTAGCGATGCGCTGAGCCATTGTAGAGGTTGAAGTGAAAGGTAGATTCAATTCCATCTCAGACTCGTAGCCACCATCTACCTCTAAGAATACATCTGAGGTAATGCTTGGATAACTTGACTCGAAGAAATTTGTTTCCTCGCCTTTATAAACGCCCATCACACGGTTAAACGCATCTCTGCGCGATACACGAGTGGCAATGCTTAACGACCCTCTGAGGTCATCTTCATTTAACTCAATCGATGCAACCGTAGCAGCCGCAGCCTTACAGCCCCATTTGCCCTGTGAGTACCAGATCATGCCACCCATAGAACCTAACAAACCCTGAATCACATCCTGGGGCGAGGCATCACTGAGGAATGTACCGTTAGTTGTATAACGGGTTTCAGTACCACCAGCTAATAAGCTAACCGAGTCATCACAAACCCCTGCGGCAGTAATAAAGCTCACATTGTCAATCTCGGATGATTCAGCAACACCGCTAGCGATTAGATAATCCCTCAAGCAATAGGCAGGATTGCTACTAAACTCCGTCACTTCAGTGTCAGGGTTGTAGACTTTCTTGCCTTCAACCAGTGCCTTGATGACAGGCACACCATTAGGGAACTTATCCGAACTAAACTGTAAACGAACATAAAGATACGCAATATCTTGCGCTCTGTGATCCGATGTCCATTTGCTAGATTCACTGATTAAATCTGCGTCTGCTCTTTGTGCAGTCCCGTCAGTGTGCTTGCCTAAATGTTTTTTAACTCGCACATATCCATTGTATTTATAGGCAGGATCATCTGAATCAGACACATCAACAATATACTGGGTAATGCCATTCTCATCTGTGCCGTCTGCTGTTAAAGGAACAAGCACGTCATCAATATAAAACTCGGTTATATCATTGACTTCATGTCCTGCTAGCGCAATGCAACGATGAAGATATTTATTATTGCTTGTAGTTTCCTGATAGAAAACAACACCGCCTACTCTGACTGATCCATAGATAAAACTCGATGGAGCTGCCGAAGCTAATTGATTGACTTGATAACCTGCACCTGCGGTTGATTTAGGTTTAGGGCTTAAAGCATTCATCGCATAGCCAAGAGCGGAATAAGTCGCTACTGAAGCTGCAATCGAAGCCCAACCTGCCGCAAATGTGCCAAAAGTAAACGCAGAAATACCACCAGCTGCGGCAACACCGATGCCTGTTGATACCACTGCAGGTATAACAGCTTGTGGCATTAGCTAACTCTCCACGCTAAATAAGTGTTATCAGGCACTACCATCAACAAGCCTTCCTCTGAAACAAATGCTGCATATTTAGACACCATAATACCAAAGGAATAAGGGAAAACTGCGCCATCAGAAACAGGCATGGCAACGACTGATCCTCTCGGTGGAAAGCCAGTCACTCGCTCAAATGTCTGATCTAAGCCGTCTACAATGTCTGTATAGCCGCTTTCTTCTAAAAAGGTGTTATACGCCTTGATTGCACCTTTAACATCGTCATATCCGCTTAAATAGCCTGAATCAAATCCTGTGCCTTTTTGTGCGATAACCGCATTATTGGCAAAGGTTAGGCAGTCATTATCGCCCCATGAAAAGGGCTTTTTTCTGACGCTATTTATAAAGGCAATTAAACGAATATCCCAATCGCTATAACGATTGAGGGTGTTGTTATTTTTAGCAGGTTTAGCGACTTGATACCTCACGACCTACCCCATGAAAGAGGTTGATCTTGTAAGTCAGGGATAAAATCAAAGGCAAGGTCATTCTCATATCGCGCCTTCTGATTTTCTGAGGTATATCTGAAAATTCTTGGTCGCTCTAAATCAATTAACTTGCTCTCAAGGGTTAGCTGGATAGTACAAGTATCTGCTGCTTCCTCGATGTTCATCTGATCCATATAACCTGTGAATAGGTTAGCTAGAGCGTGAGGGTCTTGTTCGGCAATCTCAATATTGGCGTTATTTTCCATTAAAAGAGCGAAAGCATCTTCTTTAAGCAGAATATCCATATTCGCATCAAGAATGCCGAATTTAAGATGGCATAATCGCCCTTGATACGGCTGCTGTAGGGCAAGAGCTACAATGTCAGTGTTTAATCCCGTTAAGGTAATGGTCGCTCCTGCTGCGCGAATATCAGCGGTTTCTGTTACCTCACTGATATGAAGTAAGTTACCTGTGCCGGTATAGGTTTTCCCATCGACTTCGATCTCACCTAAGCCCGTCCACAAATACAAAGGCTCAGATTGAACTGTCTGCCCATTCCATGTGATCGTTTCAGTATCAAACATCAACTCAACAGCGAAGAACGGGTATATTTCAGGAACTTCTAACGCATCAGCAATGACACCTAATTCTCTGCTCATGTGATTGCCTCTAACCCGCCAAAGGTAATACCGTAAATACTGGCAGTATCGATTGACCAATCTTGCTGACCTGAGTTAAGTCGGAATCGACCTACACAATTAGACACCGTAACAGTTGAACCGTCCTCTGGAGCTGTTCGCATGGCAGGGAAAATATCAATATCAGCAGCACCGCCTGTATCAGTATTGACATCCACTAGAACCTTGTGAAGCGTTGACGTGCTGTCTGAGCCTAATTGAATGTAGTCACCTGCTTTAAGCCATCCTGTCACGCTTGGCGTACAGCCATCAATGGTCAAACTTTGACCTGTCTGATTAGCACCATTAACAACAGGCGTACCACCAAGAGAACCTCTAGCGGTAGCCCCTAAAGGATCACCCATAAGAAATGTCCCTTCCATGCCATTTAAGGATAATAACCAGGCTAACCATTGCTCAGCGTCCGCACGTTTCATTGGCGGCAAAGTTACCTCTACTTCCCAACGCTGACCTGAATGATTGTGGATTTGCTGCTTATAGGTAAAAGGCGACATACTCATCGCTGTTTGTGTGACAGCCCTGAGATTGACGCTGCTTAAGCCAGTGTGAGTTGGCAGACTAAGTGGATAAATGATTGCCATTAAAACGCCCCTGCAAATGAACCACCACGCCGTCTAGCATCTAAAACTGCACCTTTAGCAGCATTAGCGATCTGAGGCATCAGACCCATTATCTCTGTTCTTACGGTCTGTTGTACACCCGTTGACACGTTAATATTTTGTACCACTGTGACGCCTTGTGACTGACCTTTAGTGTGATCGATAACAGTTTCATTAGGGTGAAGGATTGCAGGGAATCCACCATTACCATCGACCCCGCCTGATCTTGCACCTGATCCAGTGTAACCACCGCCAGAAAAAGCAGGAAGCGGAGTCATCATAGATGGAGCAGCAGGTGATGGAGCAGCAGAAATTGTAGCCCCAGTAGCAGCAGGTGAACCACCTAATCCTAAGAAAGGTAATAACCTACTTACTATTGTTTGCCTAATTTGTATCCTGATTAGATCAGCAATTATTGATCTAGCCATATCTTTAAAGGCATCTTTGGCAGATTTAGTTCCCATTGAAAATTCAACAAGGGAATCTTCTAATTTCTTCATGCCTTTTAATGCTGCATTTTCAAGTTCAACCGTAACGTCTTTCACAGATTCTTTGTATTTCTCGAATCCATTTTTAACAGACAATAGGTATTCATTTTGCTTTTCAAATTCTGTATTCGATTTTTGTAGCTCTAAACCTAATTCTTGATAAGTATAGAAAAGCTGCTTAGCAGGTTGCTCTGCTTGAATCTGTGTGCCAATAAGGGTGGCTAAACCAGCTGTCAGTGCGCCAATAGCACTTCCTTTCTTGCCAAGAATGCTGCCAACTTTTGCCCCAAGCCATACAGCACCAACAGTACTAAGTATTTTCCAGTTTTCAACGGTAAATTTAAATAGGTCTAATAATGCTGTTGAGAAAGTTTTAGCTCCATCAATAAATGCAGGATCGGCTATAACTTCTGTTAATTGTTTAATTGATTTAGTAGCTTCATCAATAATTCCGGTTTCTGCTAACTGCATTTTTAACTGAAACCAAGCATCCTGCATCATCGATACTTGACCAGTAAAAGTGCCGGACATGGCTTTTGCAGCTCCGGCTACTGTGGTAGTTCCTTGAGCAAATGCTTCTGTTATTAACTTTCTAGTCTGCATTGCAGAGTAAGAAACGCCTTGCTCAAATCCAAGCATGGCTGATATACCACGCTCGCGGAATAACTCAGCAGAAGCAATACCGCCAGCTAATGCTCTTTGTAGCTGCATTGATGTTTCAGCAAATGAAAGACCAGATGCAGCGGCTAAGTCACCAGTGATGGCTAATAAATTATTTAGATCATCAGTTCCCTTAGATACTGTTAAAAGAGATGGAACGCCTGACTGTATATCCTCTAATGCAAATGGCACTTGAGAGGCATACTTTGTCATTGCCTGAAAAGCAGCAGCACCCTTTTCAGTTGAACCTGTAAGGAATCTCATTCTCAAGCGCAGATTTTGTACCTGAGAACCAGTATCAATAACTGATTTTAGGAAAGCACCGCTAGCAACGCCCATTGCTGCAATGCCAACTTTTAGTGATGTTAATGAGGTTTTAAGACGATCAGCTTCGCCACGAGTCCTTTGGAAAACCTTTGAGGCTTCATCTTGGGCGATTATGCGGATTTTAATTTCGTCAGCGGTTGCCATCTTCATGCCTCATTTGAAAATAAGCGACCCATCCATTGAATTCTTCATAACTCATTTGCTCAATTTCAGACACGCTTTTATGCAATGTTTCAGCCAATGAATATTTCAGAATTAACTCTGAGTCGCTTTTTAGTTTCCCGACATATCCTCGACAGTGGGAATTTGGCTAATCGCATTAGCAATCCTTAGGATTACAGATGGATCAACTTTATTCATTAATGTTGGCTTATCAGAAAGATCGAAAATCTTTTTCCCATCTTCATCTAATGCCTTCATTATGATAAGACGAACAAGGAACTCCATTTCATCATCTTGTGCGAATTTTATTAGCGACTTTCTATCCGCTAATGTAAAAGGCTCTGACATGATAATCGCAGGATTACCATCCTCACCCCATTCAGGAACTTCAATACGCTTGATTTCCTGTGCTTCGAAATGCGCCTTAGCGCGATCTAAAATAGACATTTTGCTCTCCGTAAAGCCCGTGATAAAGCGGCTGTCAGGCAGGTCACGGAATCCTGCTTTTCGGTAATGAACCTAGACAGCCCCACCTGTTAGCTTAGTTAAGCGTTACTGCCGCACTAGCCTGGAATGAGAAAGTGGTTTCAACCATTCCGTCAAATGATGAAGATACGCCACGCTCAGTAATGATTGCTGGAACGCTGTAGTAGCTATCTGAATCAAAGTACAACAACAAAGTCGGAGTATCACCTGCATCCATCAATGCCTGACCATTTGAGTCAGTATCATCGTAGTAAGCGGTAACTGAACCTGTAGCGGTAGTTAGACTTGCTTTGTAGGTGCGTACGGATTCACCCATTACAGTATCTTCAATCGTGTCAGCACTCATAGTTAGTGACCAATCACGAATCTCAGCTACGGTATTTACACCAATTTTGACGAAGCCTTCGCTTCCTTTGTAATTAGCCATCGTTGTTCTCCTCTAAAGTTTTAACGGCTTCTGCTTCTGCATTTGCCTTCACTTCAGAAGGCTTCTTGGATGTAGATTTTTTTTTGACAACTTTCTTGTCTTTCTCTACACGTTTAAAGTTTTTCATGCTGCACCTCTAGTATAGAAGTATTCAACCTCAACAGTCACAATGACACCACCGACAGGATCGGTAGAGCCTTCATCTGTTTCAACATTAACGACCTGAGTATCCTTAGCGTAACCGCCACGAGTGCGATCTGCATCTAAGGCTTCCTCAATAGCCTCAATCAACTCATTCCTTGCTGTGTCAATCGTTGACGATTTTACATAACCAACAATGTCATAAGTAATCGTTCCCATTCTCTTAATGGCTGAATCACCTATGGTCACATCCTCTCGGCTCTCTCCGGCTGTCTGAACCAAGATCGCAGGAAACTGAGCGTTAGATAGCTGATTGAAGTCAAACGGCTCTCTAGTAACGTAAGAAGCTGACACAGGGCTGCTCATAGCCGTAAGAACGGTCTTAATGTTTGCAGCGATGTCCTCTCTTATACTCATATTCTCAAATACTTGTAGAACCATCTGCGAAGATAATTCTTCTCTCTTTCATTAAATCCAAAGAAAGGACGCTTCTGGTTATTCCATGCAGCCTTCTTAGCTTCTGCCAACCTTGAGAAATTAATCTCTGCGGTTAGCTCTGGTTTGATTACTTTAGATTTTATTGATCCAAGCATCTTTCCAGTGTAATTAAGATCAGGTCTTGCACTTCTACCTGTTTTACTTCTAAACAACGCATATTGCGATGTGTAGGAAGGGAATCGACCTTTATAGCCTATCCCTTTTGCAGTGCGGTCTAAGATCATTCCTATACCGCGCTGAGATGTTGCAGCTAAACCTTTTGCAATATCTTTTGAAAATTGCCTATCTAATTTTTTAAACAGTGCATCCACTTCACTTGTGTCAATGGATATACTTGCATTCATCGATTCAAACGCCCAGAAATAAACAGGTCTTTCTCTGAGTCCTGAATAGTTCCATCTTCGTTGAAATCGTATTCAACACCATCAGCCAAAACCGCTTCCATCTCTTGATTGTAGAGATCACGGTAAAAGCTAATCATGCTTAAAAATCTGTCATCACCCACCCAGTTAGATAACTGAGGAAGTGCATATTTCCACATCACAAGGTAAGCATTAGCGCGAGTCCATTGTGAATCCGTTAATAGAGTCGAATCCATCTCGCCTGAGCGACCTGTGCGTGACCACCATTTATTGCGGAGTTCTCGCTTAATATCAGCTTCGGCTTTAGCGTGTTCACCACTAAATGATGAGATGCCCAATGACAAAATATCAGGCTGAATTCCTGTTAAATCTGAATCAGTAGAAAATGCCATTACCATTTCACCTTAGCTGACCACCAAGCTGCGGACATCTTGCCCTTCTTGATGTTCTTTTCGTGCCTTGCGTACCATGCCTTGCGCTTGTCTTTAGACTTTTGGCTCTCACCCTTCTTAGGCGGGTAAGTTTTAGCCCCTTGTGATCCGAATCGGATTGTCTTTTCCTTGCCACCTTCGCAAGCCTTCACCATGTGGGACTTGGTTGGATGATTAGGAGTCCTAACCGGAGTGTTACATTTGAGCTTCTTAGCCATCAGAAAAAGCCCCCCGAAGGGGGCTAATCAGTCCTTACAGACCTGCGTCAAAGTACATCTCAACGCCGTAGTCGTCATCCAACTCGCCTACACCGTAGACAGCAGTTGCATTCAACTCAAACGCGCGATTAGATGCGTCACGCTGTGGCTCAATCTCGAAGTCACGCTTCATAGCTACTGCGATTGCCTCTGGAGCGAAGATCGCGCCTTTAGCATCGCCTGAACCATCTACAGTTACGTTAGCTGATTCAAAGATGTCGATACCTGCGATAGTACCTACGTATCCGTTACGCATTGCTTCGTTCTGAAGATCACCGCCGTTAGGATTAGCGAAGGTGTTAGTCAGGTTAGCTTTCAAAGCGTAAGTCTGATATGGGTGGAATACACCAACCAAACGACCAGGAGCTTTGTTAGCACGAAGGGTAGCAGCAGCTTGGAACAAGTAAGCAGCAGTCAACTCAGTAGTGGTAGCACCCAAAGATGTTGAGAAGCCATCGAACAATGCGATGATGTCCTGATCCATTTTGGTTGCGATTGCGTTACCCAAAACAGTACCTAACTCATCAGCAGGGTTACCAGCACCCATTGCAGCCATGTCAGTCAACAATACTTGTGCGCCAACCTCACCAACTGCGATAGAAACAGATGAAGTTGAAACAGTAGTTGATGACATATCAGTGCCTTCAGTTAAGTCACCAGCAGCGATTGCAGGGTACTTAGGAACTTGTACGGTAGTACCAGCCTGAGCTTCAATGTTATACATGGTTACGAGGTTACGCATCAAGCTCTGCTCCTCAGCAGTAAAACGAGCCTGTGCGACAATATTGACGAATAGATCGTCTAAAGTACTTGAAGTAGTTGCAGCCATTGGTTTCTCCTATCAGTTGCAAACAATAATTTAATTACCGCTTGCCCTTCATTGCGGCAAACGCTTCTCGACCACCGGCATTCCAGTTTTCGAGCATATCTGCCACAGATGAAGGCTTCTGTGTCGAGCCACCTGCTGCACCTTTAGAACCCGTACCACTTGGCGTAGCACGAACAAAATGAGGATTTGCAGTAAGGAAATCACCAACAAGGGTATCTACTTGCATCGGAGTTCCGTCATCAGTATAGCGAGGCGACCCTGAATCATCAAGAACCTCAACCACACCGTCATCGGATAGTTTAACTTTATTCTTCAATAACGCAACTACCTGATCTGGCGAAACAGCATTGTTACGACTAGCGGCTTGTAATAAAGCACCGTCAACAAGCGTTTCATGTAACTTGGCGTTAAGGGCGTTGATCTGTTGGTCTTTCTTCTCAGCGAGTTGCTGAAGTACTTTTTCAAACTCACCCTTTTCTTTTTGGCGTTCAATCTCTGCGGCTTGCTTCTCCTCTAGGAGTCGCTTTGCCTCATCAATATCGACACCTTCTAGTTTCTTTTCATACTTCTTACGCTCACGCATTAAACGCTGTTCGATCAATCGCTCAACGTCTGACTGTGTGAATGTCTTTTCAGTTTCAACCTCTACTGGAGTTTCAACTGTTTCTTCTACCGTGTTTTCCATGTTTTCGCTCATGTATGCGTACCTCTAACGAGTTATTTACGTTTGGGCTTCCACCCTGTTTTACGGAGAGTGCCGTAAACATAGGCATCACAGCGTTCACTGCTAAACCCTTTCTTGCGACACATCTTGCGTAATTCTTTCTCTAGCTTCTTAGGCATCTAACACCTCATCATCAAATACGGGTCGCCAATGGTGGCGGCAGTTATAGCCACCGCGAACGATAAATGGATCACCTGGTGCTTTACCTGTCCATGATGAACTCGCCCACATCTCTCTAATCTCGTCCTCGGTATAAGACTTACCTGCGTGTTTTTTGCACCACTCACGGGAGTCACGGATAACAGAGCCGTAATACTTCCACTTATTTGCGCCAACCTCTTTACCGGCTGCCACATTTAACGATGCGTCAAACTGCATCACCGAATCGTGAACCATCTGAGAGGCATAACGCCTCATGTTATTGCCAGTTCGATCTGCGGCATAAATTTTATGCAGTGCCTCAACAGCTTCCTCTGATCCTTCTTTAGCTAAGGTGACTAATCGATTTACCTCAGCCTTATCGGATTCCATGTAAACGCCATTGATCTTTTGTCTGACATTTTTTACAGACTCATTGATTGGTCTACCGGCTAGAGTGTTCTGATACAACTCATTTGCTAATTCATCAGCAAATGTGGACGCAATATCTTGGAAACCTTGAAAGGACACACGCTTTAGATTGGTCAGAATGTCCTCAGACACCTCGAATAGACCACCATATTCTTCAAACATCGCGCCGAGTGATGCTGTGACCTCATCGTAGTTGCGAACAATCGAGTCAGCTTCCGTAAGGAAGGTTTCGCGAAAGGCTTGCTCTATCTGAGTTCTTGCTTGAATAGCCCAGGCTAAATCAGACAGTTTCCCATCCGTTAAAGGCGCGGCTAAAACTATAGAGGCAATACGTTCCTCTAGGTCATTCAGAATCGCTAATATGCGTTCCTCATGAGTATCACCTAATCGCTCAACAATCCGTGCGTGATCGATGTCAGTCATTATTCAGCCGCGAAATCACCTAGCTGGCGAGCCGAATCAATTTCATCGTGCGCCTTGTATAAATCCTCATCATCAAGGATTAGGTCTACGATCATCTTATCAACACTGCGAGTAAAGGTTGGAGATTGTACACCAGATGCTTTAGCTTGCTGCAAGAACATCAACTCATTCGGGTAATCACGAACATCAAACGAGTCAGGATAAGAAATCTCTACATCCGGCATCTTGTCTTGCCATAGGGCTACGAAACGCCACAACTGTTCTTCTGCGTTCTCTAAGAGGTCAGCCTTTTCCGCTAACTTAGCGTTCAACAGTTGGAATTCGGTCTGGAGTGCAATACCTGAAGCCTTTACAGCATCAGTACCACGAACCGCTCCAAGATGCGCCATGCGGTTAATTGATTCGGTTTTCTTTTGGATCGAATCCATTACGCCCTGAAGGTTGCCGCCTGAAGGCTGAAGCATGAACGGCTTTAAGTTGCCGTCTAATTCATCTGGCATATGAACAACACCACCTGCACCTGCGGTTGCATCGGTATCGTAGGTTTTAACTAATGTCGGGTGGTTTGAGATGCGTATAAGTTGCTCGATTTCCGATAGCTCGTTGTAAATAGCTTTCTGCACGATGGAAATATCAGCAATATCGGACTTGCCAATACCACGAGTAACAGTACGAGCAGCAGGGAGATAAACAGCAGGAATAACACCGATAGGATTATCCATTTCCTCAACCAGTTTCTCGCTTGAATCATGTACCTCATACAGCTTAACGGTTTCCTCTGTCCACTCACGGAAATAAGAGATGGAATCAACCTCGTTAATACGGGTGATGTCCTCACGGATTTTTAGATAAGTCAGCTTCATGCGACCGCTAGGAGTCCGCTCCCACTTCCAGTCAAACACGTTCTCTGGCGTGAATAGATTGAAGTAAGGGCGAATAGACTGCTCTAGTTCCTCAGCACGAGTACCTGCATTCGATTTAGGCTTGTCTACGATAATCCAACAGTGACCGTAAACCGACGACCAAATCTGTGCTTCCTTCATGAAGGTATTCAAAGACTGACCATCAAGGTCAACGTCACGCATCATCGGCTCTAGTATCGGATCACCATCAAGTGAGTTATACGTTCTAGTCGGTGGGTTTTTCCACAGGAACGATGAATAGATATGCACAACATTCGAGCAATGGTTATCCACAGGGGTTAATGAAATCCTGCGGGTGTAATCCTCGTTTGATTCATTGAGGTAGCGGACAAGGTAGTCACCGCCACGATAGTCATCACCGCCTAAGTAGGAGCGAAGATAAAATTCCCAGTTATCTTGGTTAGCTAAATAATCGGGATGAGTCGAAGTAATCGTATCCATTAACTCCACCTAGTCGGTTGTGGTATGTCATGCTCTCGCTTGATCGGGTAAAGGTAGTCCACCAAATAACCCAGCGCATCGTTCATGTGATCGTAGCCTGAGTCTTTATCAGGTTGGCTAGTGCCTTCCTTGTAAGTTTGTCTTTCTAACGACTTAATCGTCTGTTTACATTTGGGATCGACAAATAAATGTCTTTCACCGTCAGATGTTTTAAGCCGCGCATTGACCGAGTTTATACGGTCACGGACGGAAGTATGACGCTCTCTTACCTTAACTGCAAATCCCGCATTGACTAAGATACTTAAATCTGTCTTACCACCTGCTGAAGTCTTGCGTTGGCGACAAGCAGGATCAGGGTAAATCGTTATGCGTTTATTCGGATAGCGTAGCTTAATCTCGTCAACCATCTCGTCTGTGTTTGAGCCGTAGATAACGATCTCATCGATGATTCGTAACTTACTGCCGTCACGGATACTCACCACAGCAGACATAGGATCGAGGTTGAAGTCCATACCGATATGCAAATGGTCATCGCCTAACAAGGTACTCTCAACCGAGTCCTGGCGATCAAAGTTGTAATAGATGATGCCTGAGTAATTAACGAAAGCCGCTTCATACTCTTGCTTGAACGTCCGCTCATCTAAGTCCCGTTTAGCAGCCTCTATCTCGTAGTCAGGAACATTGCCACCTTCAAGGGTGGTGAATTGAAACGATGCCCAGTCATCTAAGTCTTGAGTCCACAGATCGTAGAAGTGGTTTCGCCCTTTAGGTGTGCCGATAAACAGAGCATGACCTTGCTTATCCGATAAAGACGGACGTAATACCTCAGTCCATGTTTCAGGCTTCATATCGGCGAACTCATCGAGAACAACAAAGTCCACCGAGCGACCACGAAGGTTATCTGGCTTCTCAGCACCCTTTAGGGAGATGACAGAGCCATTAACTAAGCGCATCGATAATTCTGATTCGTTGATCTTCCTTATCCAACCTTTAGGCACTTCGTCCTTGAGCATATCCCAAGCGATGTCCTTTGCTGCCTTGTAAGTGGGTGCGACATACCAGACGTTGCGATTCCTACCTAGAGCGGCGTAGCGTAAGAGTTCAGTTGTCGATAGGTAGGTCTTGCCGAATCGGCGACCTGCGACTACTACCCGAAATCTAGCATCGGAGTAATAGATGGCATCTTGTGGGTCACTCAGATTCATCTTTGCCCTTACGGGAATCCACGAAGTACTTCTCTAGGTCTGTATCGCCTTCATGCGGTTGGTCTGTCTGACCTAGCATCTGCTTACCTAGCCAAACTAACAGGGTTGGATTGCCCTTCATAGCTGTCTTAAATTGCTGTCTGCGTAGGCTTGCTTTGCCATGAGATTGGTGTTTTTTATAGTACACCGCAAAAGAACATTCGTGTTCTTCCTTGCATCTACGGTCAATCGTATCCTCAGAAACGCCTAGAATATCGGCGATCTCAGCCTTTGTGCATTGGATGGCACATAGTTTATCTAGTTGTTCCCAATCGATTTCCAATCTTGGTCTGCCTATTTTCTTAGCTTCGCTCACTTGAGATTTCGTCATAAGTTTTGCCCGATTCTTCTAGTGTAGCTTGTTTGCCTGTGTAGTCCTGCCAACGCTTTATGATTACGTCTGCAAACTTAGGATCAAATTCCATAATGAATGCTGTTATTCCATTTTTTTCCGCAGCGATCAATGTTGATCCGCTTCCACCAAAATAATCAGCGATTGTTTTAGCAGACACATTAAATCGCTTAATTATCCATTCCATCAAAGAAACTGGCTTCTGTGTTGGATGAACACGATTTGTCTTTTCACTCGCTTGTGTAAATTGTCTTACAACACTACGGAAATTTGCCCAAGCCAACTCGCAATCAGTTTGATCTGACTGACCATTATTCTTATCCCACACAAGCCAACATTCACTGTCGGGTAATACTGAAGAATAATAATTAGCACCCCACCAAATCTGCTTTGCTTCTGGATATAAACCATTAATCAAATTAAATGCGTCTTTAGCAACATCAGGATTATCATCACCCATGATGTCAGTACCATAAGATTTAGTTAATACAGCAGATTTTGATACAGCGTTCATTCCATAAGGTGGGTCAGTATGAATTAAATCTGGATAAGTTCCATCCATCAGCTTCTCAACCGCATCGATAGACGTACTGTCCCCACACATCAGACGGTGATTACCTAGCACCCAAATGTCACCCTCAACCGTTACAGGATTCTCAACCACCTCTGGTACGGAATCCTCATCGGTCTTGCCTTCCTCAATAGGGTCAGCCATCAAATCCTTTAGGAAATCAGCGTCAAAGCCCAATAGGTCTAAATCGAAATCCAACTCATCTAGGGTATCAACCTCTAGCTTTAACTTATCAATATCCCAATCAGCGTTTAACGCCAACTGGTTATCCGCAATGACTAACGCCTTTTTCTGAGCTTCCGTTAAGCCATCGACAATGATTGCCGGTATTTCCTCTAGCCCTAAGCGTTTAGCCGCTAATACACGACCATGACCTGCTATTAACCCATCTTGCTCATCGATCAATACAGGATTAGTAAAACCAAACTCTTTCATTGATGAGGCTAACTGAGTAACTTGCTCCTCATCGTGTGTGCGTGAGTTATTCACATACGGAATCAGATCGCCAATAGGCTTAATCGTGTACTGATACATAACTTTCCCGTGATAAGTTATTGATAAGACTCAAATTCTATTCTACCACATTCACCAGCAGCCCGTTTCTGTTCGAGTATCTTTAACTGCTCGCGGTAGTGTTTAGCGATATCCTTTTCTTCCATCTTGGGTACTTTCATTCTGGAATCGCGCTTTTCGCGGAGTATAGCCATGTGACCTTCACCCAACAAGTCAGTTATCCACAGCCCTGAGTCGGCAGGATTACCGCCATACCATTGGTGACAGGAAAAACATAAAGCCTGTGCGTTCATGCCATCCCATCGGATCGTTCTGTGTCGGCGTGAATAGATGTGACTACAGTGTAGTCCTGCTGAGTTTTTATCGTACTGTTTGCCGCACTTTTCACAGTGCCAGTCATTACGCTCTCGAACGCACTTAGAGAAGGCTGCATCAGCCTGGTTAATCTTCACTTCCGATATCTCCGTTTCGTCATGTAGTACGAAATACGTTTTACTTCCTCAACCGGTATTTCAAACTTCTCAGCGATTGATTCATTACTCAGCTCTAGCATCTGCCGTCTTAAGCTGGAGCGTTCTTCGCATAACATCTCGATTAGACGGATATCGTCAGGCGTTAGTGCATTCGCGTCATTCATTTTCGCCCCAATCGTGATTAGAAGGAAACTCAATGCTGATTCCCAATCTTTCAGAGGTTGCTCGATTCATTACCTCATACAACTCCTGCATTTGTACAGTCGTTAGCTTAGAGGATGATTTTAATTCTGGGTACAAAGCCTTCATCACAGGGTCAACCATCTCGCTCTTTACGTTTTCCATCGTTGGCTTAATGGGAACTTTGATCACCTCACGCATATCGTAACCACCCGCCTCTAATGCTTCGGCTAGGATTCGGATGTACTTGTAGAAGGCGTTATTTTGTAATTGAGTTCTTGTCATTTCTGCTCCATCTTTTGTAGACGTAGGGTTTTTGATTCTTACTCTCTAACCATTGCTGAGAGGCAGGGTCATACCAAAAGTTAAACTTGCCATCGAACTCACCATGTCGATTTTTAGCAATACGAATAGTGCCGTCAGGTTGGTTAGCCCACTCATCCGCTTCAACCTCTGTTAGGTCAATATCCTGTAGGGCGATTTGTTTTCTAGTGTTCCTCGCAACAATAAGGACGTTATCCGCTAAGTCGGTTATCTCACCCGCTCCTTTGATGTCGAACTTATCCGGTAATTCCGTTTCATCGCGACCCTTTCTCATGTGGACTACAAGATGGATGTGAATTTTATATTCCTTCGCCAGCTCCGATAACTCAGATACGAAGTTCTTCTGCTTGTTGTAATCATCAACGCCAAGACCACACTTAACCAGTGAGTCAATAAACACATGATTCACCTTTAGCACCTCAGCAGAGTAAACAATCAATCCGCGAATCGTATCTGGTGTTACTCGACCAACCTTGTTGTAGAGGTAAATCTTATCCTTTAGCTCCTCAGCCATTCCCCGTAAGTAATCAAGCGAAGCATTAGCAACGCCCGTTACCTGGCGAAACATCTTTGCCTTTGTGGTCTTGGTTGGCATCTCAAGCGATGCAATAACTGACTTGCCGTTAAAGTATGCTGCGACCATCGATTGTGCAGTTGATTTACCGTTACCGTTCACACCTGCCCAGATAGTCAACTCAGAAGGTCTTGCACGCCATAAATCCCATGTTTTCTGCCAGACCAAAGGATCACCGTTTACCACTGACCCGTTAATCATGTAATCATGGACTTCTTCTAGGTTGTCCGTCATTAGCTCGATGTGCTGTGCCACCTTCCTGTTCTCGTGATCTTCGAGATACTTCTCAAAGTCAATATCATTCAACTCCTGCATTAAATGCCCCCTGCAAATGGATTCTTAGTTTGTTTTTGTTCTGATAACCACTCTGCCTTAAAGCCACGCCAGCCGCGAGAAACAATTTCCGTTAAGACATCGTTAAGAGGCAGCTTGGCTTTCTTAGCCTCTCTGATAATTCCGTTAAGGGCAGTCTTAGTTACATCTGCTCTTAAGCGTTTACGGTGATTTAAGAAATCATCCCAGACCTGCACTTCAACGTCCTCTGGACGCTCTAATTTTGGTTTGTGCGTAGTATTATGGTTATTGGTTATTGGTTTATGGTTAGCTTTCGATCCGGTTTTTTCTGGGTTGCTATTTTTAACCGGCTGGGTTTTCTTGGGTTTTTTCGGTCTGCCGCCCTTGATACCATTGACTCTAGCGGTTTCTGCTTTTAGTCGATATTTGGCTAATTCTTCCTCAATTCGCTCATGTTTGTACCCTTCTTCGTCCTCAATGAAGAAATCAGACAGCACATTTTGCAAAAGTGGTAACCCATCAGAACCCAACCCTAACCTACGCAAAACCAACTGGGTTTCTTTGGGTATTGGCTGCTCATCTAGGTAGTACCAATCAATCAAAGTGCGATAGATATAATGCTCTAAAGGCGTTAAATAAGTCGTATCTTTACGGTAATCCGCCACATTGAATTGGTAGTAGTGCATTATATTCTCCCCTGTTCCTTTAGGAACTTTTTATAGTGCCGACCCTTCTCGATCTCATACTTTTTAACGGCTTTTCCATCACGAACAGATGCCGTAAGGATTTGTAGATAGGTCATCGCATGGCTTATTTTCTGCTCTAGCTGTTTTTTGGCAGCCATTTCACGATGTGCAAATGCCATCGGTGGCTCTTCGTAAGCATCAATAAACAAATCCTCTAATCGAAGTCCAAGGGCGTTAGTAATATCAAGAGCAGAACAACCACTAAAGCATTTGAGAAGGATATTTCCATTTCTTGCCTCGCTAATGGCTAGTGATGGGTCTGAGTCATCATGGGCAGGACAGCAAGCCATCCATTTACCACGACCTTTTGGTTTAACGCCTTTAAGTTTGGTAACAAATTCATCTGCTCGCATTAGTTCTGCTCCAGATATTCAACCAACCTCTTAACGTCATCTATTGCTGGACGCTTTGCATCGCCATTGGCAATGGTGCGAACCGTAAAGTATTTGACACCGGTAACTTCAGCGATTCTGCGTAAGTTTCGATCCCTTAGTTTGTAGGCAATTTCTTGCAAGTCCATATTGGCTCTCCTGTAAATGTGAGGTAACAATAACCTAATTTACAGAAATACGCAAAAAAATGTTGCATACAATGAAATTTTATATATACTAATCACATCGGCAGAAACATTGATAGGAGAAAAAACCGATGTCTACTAAATCACAACTTCGCAAGCATTCATTGGAAACTTTAGAGCGTAAATACAACTCTTGTATTCATAACGCTAAAAATCATCCTTCACATCAAAGTCAACTTGCTGCATTAAAACTTGCAGATGAAGTTTTGGCTGTAATTGAGGAGAAGAAAAATGCGTGATTACAAAAACTTTACCCCATCTAACAAGGCTCGCCTTCGCATTATCGGCGATGTCTTATTCGCTTCCCTTCTTGTATTTGGCTTCGCTACCTTAACTTGGGTAGTAATGGCGGCTTTCTAATGAGTAACGTATTTAACGAAATCAGACTTGAAAAC
>Ga0208899_1000909_pt1 | contig 21584 bp, 19 predicted proteins | sample VirMetDEL_Nov_24_FD_184518 | JGI IMG/M metagenome (GOLD analysis project Ga0208899, IMG submission 184518) | Aqueous microbial communities from the Delaware River and Bay under freshwater to marine salinity gradient to study organic matter... | ecosystem: Environmental > Aquatic > Marine >... | reverse complement strand
CAACAACAACGTACCACACCCTTGCTGAAGCAGTGGAACTTCCCGCGAACTCCCTGCTTCAAATCACAGACTACCCCTTGTTCCTGAACCCCGGCGACAAGGTTCGCGGATTAGCCAGCGCAAATAGTTCCGTAAATATTTCAATATCCCTTGAGGAGTTTTTCGAAACTTCCTTGTAAACTGCCTATAAGGAGAATACCAAATGGCAATCACAACTGCAATGTGTACCAGCTTTAAGTCTGAGCTTCTAGGTGGCTTACACGATTTAGACACAGACTCACTTAAAATTGCTCTCATCAAAGCGTCCCCATCAGGAACCTATGGTGCGGCAACAACTAACTACTCAGACGTGACAGGAAATTCAGACGAAGCATCAGGTACAGGCTACTCTGCTGGTGGACAAGTCTTAGACGGTGCGTCTATTTCAGTTAGCGGTACTACTGCCATCGTTGACTTTACTGATGAAGTATTTTCAAACGTAACTGTATCAACTGATGGTTGTATTATTTACAATACAGCAAACTCTAACTCTGCAATTGCTGTTATCGACTTTGGTGGAACTGTTTCTGCTACTGCCGGTGACTTAACAATTGAATTTCCTGCTGCTGACGCATCTAATGCTGTAATTCGCATAGCTTAGAAAGTAAACCCCCGTGTCCGTTACCCTAAACCAAGCTAATTATGGTACTGGTGTCTACGGCACTGCACGGTATGGCGAATACTTTGTAACTATAAACACTGGAGTTGGTGCCGTAGGGTCTGTAGGCTCTGTTACAGAAAATGTTAGTGAAGCACTGGCAGGTGTATCCGCTACAGGCACAGTTAACACAGTTAATACAACAGTAGATGCTAGCACTACGTTAACCGGTGTATCCGCTACAGGCACAGTTAACACAGTTAATACAACAGCAGATGGTACTACTACATTAACAGGTGTTTCTGCTACAGGCACAGTTAACACAGTTAATACAATAGCAGATGGTACTACTACATTAACAGGTGTTTCTGCTACAGGCACAGTTAACACAGTTAATACAATAGCGGATGCCAGCACTACGCTGACCGGAGTATCTGCTACAGGCATAGTTAACACTGTCAGTACAACAGCGGATGCTAGCACCACGTTAACAGGTGTTTCTGCTACAGGCGTAGTTAACACAGTTAATACAATAGCGGATGCCAACACTACGCTAACCGGGGTATCTGCTACAGGCACAGTTAACACTGTCAGTACAACAGCGGATGCCACTACTACTTTAACAGGCGTATCAGCTACAGGCTCTGTCAATACTGTCGGTATAGGTAATAGCACCACACTGACAGGGGTTTCTGCAACTGGTTCGGTCAATACTGTTAACACTACTGCAGGTATTAGAGTAGCAATAACCGGCGTATCTGCTACGGGTGTTATTAACACTGTCAGTACAACAGCAGATAGCAGTATTACACTAACAGGTGTGTCTTCTACAGGAACAATTGCTCCAGTAGTAGTTGGTGGATTTGAAGTAGATGTTGGTGAGACTATTGCTTCTGGCGTAGGTGCCACTGGTGTAGTTAATTCTGTACAAGTTAACTTGACGGAAAAGCTTGCAAGCGTATCAGCAACAGGTTCTGTTAACACTGTTACTACAACAGCAGATGGTAGTATTACACTATCAGGAGTATCTGCTACAGGTTCCGTTAACACTGTTAGCCTAACAGCAGATAGTAGTATTACACTATCAGGAGTATCAGCTACTGGTTCCGTAAATACAGTAGTAACAAGACTAGGTGCCACTACGGTATTAACCGGAGTATCAGCTACTGGTTTTGTAAACACGGTTAACGAAAAACCAACTGAAGCATTAGCCAGTGTATCAGCTACAGGTTTAATAGGCTCTGTAGGTATTAGTAATACTGTTACGATAACAGGTGTTGCAGGTACTGGCTCCATAGGTTCTGTGGGTGTTGGCAACAGTGTTACACCAACTGGAGTTGTAGGCACTTTTTTCATAGGAACTGTGACGTACTCAGGAGTGCAGTTTGACTACAACGCGGTTCGCGAACTGTACGACAGACGACGTACTGCAACAATAGACAGGGCAGCTTAAAAATGCCACTTACAACTTACGAACGAACAATCAACGTTCCTCAAGAAACACGGGTTGTTGCGGTAGAAAGTATCGGCAACAGCTTTACAAGAACAGTCTACGTGGAGTAATCTATGTCATACAAATGGCCTTTCAAAGACCCCGGAGAGACGCTCGACTACAGCATGGACTGGTCGCGCTTTCTTGGTGCCGCAACCATCTCCACAGTCGTCTGGTCTGTGGAAACCGACGACTATTCCACCCGTACTATCTTGGCTTCGGGTCAGGACCTGACTACCGCATCAGGCGGAGCAACCACTGACAGTATCCAGAATGTGTCCCAAACCCAGACCAACACGGTTGCCACCATCAATATCGGCAGTGGAGTAAACACCAGAGACTACACGTTTTACTGCACGATGACAGACACCACAGGCAGCACAGCTATTCGCTCCGTTAACCTCAAAGTAAGGACCCGGTAACTATGGCCTATGATTATCTCAGCTTAACTAACGATGTTGCCAAACGCCTAAATGAGACGCAGTTAACCTCTGCGAACTTTGCGTCAGCCACCGGGTTTTACAGCGCAATCAAAGAGGCTGTGAACTCTTCTATTCGCCACATCAATCAAGCCCATTTTAGCTGGCCTTTCAATCACAATACGTATCAACAAACTTTGACTGCGGGGGTTACTCGATATCCTATCCCTTCCCAAGCAAAATATGTTGATTTTGATACCTATCGGGTTCGCAGGGACGCTACTTTAGGTATTGGTAGTGCAAGACACCTAACTCAACTTTCTTACGATGAATACGTTGATCGGTTCATAGATCAAGAGGACGAAACCAACACGGCTCTAGGTGCAGTTCCAGAGCGTGTGTTCCGTACCCAAAACGGTGAGTGGGGCGTAGTTCCTATGCCGGACAAAGCCTATCAGGTAGACTTCGAATATTTCATGGACCCTGTTGACCTAATCCTATATACGGATGTTCCGACGGTTCCAGAGCGGTTCCGCCACGTTATTATCGACGGTTCTATGTACTACGCCTACATGTTCCGTGACAACATTGAAATGGCTTCTGTATCACAACGTAAGTTTGACGAGGGTATCAAGCAGATGAGAACCGTGACTGTCAACGAAAACGTCTATATGAGAGCATCGTAGAGTATGCCGGACCGTTGGCAAACATACGCCATCGAATTTAAGGGTGGCCTCATCACGAACATGTCCCCGTTGCAGCATGGTATCAATGCTCCGGGGTCGGCTCGTATCCTTCGTAATTACGAACCATCTATCGAGGGTGGTTATCGTTCGATTCAAGGCTACGATAAGTACGACCCAGACATCGTTCCCCCGTATGGTGCGCCACTGGTTCACGGCAACGGACAGAGTGGCACAACCCTGATTGTTGGGAACATCTACACCGAACCTGCCGCAACCGACGTGTTTTCTCTTGCTGGCGGGGCTGTAGACGGTGCAGCACAAACAGGAACGAGCCTAGATGTAGACGGCTTGGACGTTGCCCCATCAGCAAACGACACATTTACTATTGCTGGGGATACCACAGTTTACACAGTGAGTGCCGCAACTGCTCTCGTAGGTACGGCATCCACCCTGACTATCACTCCGGCAATCACAGTAGCACCTGCAGATAGTGCCGTCCTGTCGTTCCGCTACACGATTGCATCCAGCGGTGTCTCTTTTAGTTCAGTGAACAAACGAGCCACCCTAACCCTAGACCAAACGATGGTTGTCAACCCGTCTGACCAAGATGCCGTAACCTTTGTGTCCGGTTCTGGTATTATTCACGGGGTACACACCTTCGAAAGCGCAGTGATTGCAGCACGGGGTTCAGACCTGTTCAAATCGACGGGTTCGGGGTGGACAAAGATAAACACCCCCAACTACGGTACTGTCTTGGTAGACGGCGGTTCGCAAACCGGTACGAGCCTAGTTGTAGACGGTATTACAGGAACACCGCAGGTTGGAGACACGTTCACGATTGCAGGCGTAGACCTAATCTACACCTTGACAGCTACCCCGACAGTTACCAGCGGCTCTGCAACCTTTGCTATCGACCCAGCCTTGAACAGCAGCCCCGCGAACGACGCAGCCTTGACGTTCCTTTCTGTAGACCGCACCGGCATGGACAAACACCGGTTCGCGAACTTCAACTACAGCGGAACCGACTACATGGTGGGAGTCGATGGAGCCAACGTACCGTTTGTGTACGACGGAACCTTCTTTACAGCCCTCGACGGTATTCCTACGGATGGCAACGGCGCAGGCCACGTAGCAAACTTTAAGAACCAGCTTTTCTTTGCAAAAGGTTCGAACCTGCTGTTTACAGCCCCTTATACCTTCGACGACTTCTCTGCAGCAAGTGGCGCAGGAACAATAAATGTCGGAAGTGCAATTACGGGCTTGATTATTTTTAGAGAACAGCTTATAATATTTAGTGAGAGGTCTATCAAACGACTGGTAGGCAATACGATTGGAGATTTTCAGCTTCAGCCTATTACTCTGGACACCGGCTGTACCGAAACCGACACAATTCAAGAGATTGGCGGGGATGTACTTTACTTGGGACCTGATGGTATTCGTAGCTTGGCTGCAACCGACAGGACAGGGGACTTCGACCTTGCTGTTGCATCGAAGCCGATACAAGATGACGTAACCGACTTTGTGAACCGCAACACCTCGTTTAGTAGCGTGGTGATTCGCCCCAAGAGCCAATACAGACTGCTGGGGTACAATGCGAACTTTTCGGCAGACGCATCACAGGGTATCATCGGTTCGCAGGTAGAGCAGGGAATCAACTGGGCAGAGTTGCAGGGATTCAAGGCGTACGTTGCCAGTAGCAATCTCTACGAAGGAATTGAAACCATCGTGTTCGCGAACACAACCGGATACGTTTACCAGATGGAGTCGGGGAACAGCTTGGATGGCAGCGATATCTACTCAACATTCGCTACCCCTTACATCCCAATCAACGACCCCCGGATTCGCAAGACCATCTACAAGATGCTTTTGTACACAGACCCGGATGGCAGTTTCTTCAGTGAAGTAAACCTGCTGTTTGATTTTGGTGAAACAGGAATAATTCAACCTACGCCGTTTGTTTTCGACAACACCTCTGGTTCTAATGCTCCAGCATTTTATGGAACCTCTATTTACGGGACGGGAACTTACGGTGGTACAATTCAACGACTATTTGAGAGCCAAACAGTAGGCTCCGGGTATGTTGTTTCGCTCCAGTTCCGGGCGAACTCAACGAACCCACCACACTCTTTGGACGCAGTTACGCTCGAATATGGCACTCACGGGCGGCGATAACGGAAGGAAACGACTATGGGTACAGGTTACACAAGGAACGACACGGGTAACAATATCGCAGACGGGAACATAATTTCGGCTAGTGATATTGATGGCGAATACGACGCTATTGAATCTGCGTTTAACGAATCGACGGGCCACACCCACGATGGCACGGCAGCAGAAGGTGCGCCTGTTACTGTCTTGGGTCCGGTTCAAGATTTCATTGCAAGTGCCACAGAAATCAAGCCGAAGACCACGAACACGTTGGATATTGGAACCGTTTCTCTTCAGTTCAAGGATATGTATCTCGACGGAACCGCCTACATTGACGGTTTGGGCGAAGATATCTTGGTTGCAACCGACAAGAAAGTACAATTCCGGGACACAGCCCTGTTTATCAACTCTAGTGTAGATGGTCAACTTGATATTGATGCCGATGTTGAGCTAGAACTTGTAGCCCCTACAGTTGACATTGATGCCTCTACCGCTGTAACCATTGACACTGCCACACTCACAGTAACAGGCTCTGCTAACGTAGTTGGTGACCTAGACGTTGACAACATTAACATCAACGGCAACACCATCTCAAGCACAGACACCAATGGCAACATTGCCCTGACACCTAATGGTACAGGCGAGGTGGACATCAGTAAGGTGGACATCGACAGTGGTGCTATTGATGGTACTGTTATCGGTGCGAATAGTGCTGCCGCAATCACTGGTACAACAATCACTGGTACATCCTTTGTGACCACTGGTGATATGACCTTCGGCGACAGCGACAAGGCCATCTTCGGTGCTGGCAGTGATTTGCAGATTTACCATAACCCTAGCGTTGGCTCGATTATTGAAGATACTGGGGCTGGTGCTTTGTTTGTGCGTGGGAGCAATAGCGTTCAAATTGAAACAACTGCTGGCGTTGATATGTTGTTGGCTAGCGAAGGCGGTGCTGTTACTGCTTACTACAATGGTTCAGCCAAACTCGCCACCACCGCCACAGGCGTGGATGTCACTGGCACTGTGACCAGCGATGGGCTGACTGTGGATGCGGGTGGTGTTCTGTCTATAGGATCAAATAACGCCTCAACAGTTTCTGACATTTCTCTTAGTGGAAACGCTGTAATTGGTGGCGATAGTAGCTTAAATATTACAACAGGTGCTAACGGTTTTTTGGTGCGTACTGGTGCAACAGACGCTTCAGCAGGTTATAGCGATGGCTTAAATGCTCTTTATGTAGCAGACGGCGGCGACATCTCCTTCTACGAAGACACCGGCACAACCGCAAAGTTTTTCTGGGATGCGAGTGCGGAGTCGTTGGGCATTGGGACTACGCCTGAAGCAAAATTGCATATTTCTACTGGCGGCGGGATTGTTCCATTTGCGTCTTCGCAGATTGTTTCTGAAAGTGCTGGCAACAACTATATTGAACTGAATGGCGGTTCAGCAAGCACAACTGCATTGTATTTTGGTGATTCCGCTGACCAAGATGCGGGCGGTGTTTTATACAGTCATAGCAATGATTCTATGAACCTTAGAGTTAATGCGCAAAGTCGCATGACCATCGACAGCAGCGGCAACGTGGCCATTGGGACGAGTTCGCCAGCGACAAGGCTGGATGTTCTTGGTAGTATTAATAATGGTGTTCGTGTGAGTGATGGAACAACAACTGGAATTTTTTATGCGTCTGCTGAGGATACAAATTCGATTGCTGTGGGTACGACAACTAATCACCCGCTTATTTTATACACAAACAACGCACCACGTATGCGCATCACCAGCAGCGGTAACGTGGGCATTGGGACTAGCCCAACCTATAAACTAGATGTTGTATCTGCAGGAAGTCCGTCGCAGCGCATTAGGAATTTTGATGCAGGCGGTACAGCTACTCTACTATTAGAAACTGCAAATACTTTTAGTGGCACTTGTCAGACTTATGTTAGAGCCATAGGTACGGCAGGCAGCGGAGTAAGTCAGCTTGCGTTTGGCACAGCCATAAGTGCTGCAGATACTACAGCTACAGAACGTATGCGCATCCACAGCAGTGGTAACTTGCTGGTGGGGTACACATCTTCCAACGGCGCATACAAACTTCAAGTGAATAGTCAGATTTTTGCAACTAGTGCAACTATTGCTACTTCTGATGGCAATTACAAAGAAAATGTCACCCCTTTAGATGGGGCTTTATCGCTAGTATCGCAATTAAACCCTGTTCAGTTTGACTGGAAGGAGCATCCAGTTCACGAATTTGACCGCAATCAGCCGACTATTGGCTTTATTGCTCAAGAAGTTCAACAGGTTCTTGCGGAACAGCCTTATCTAAATAGCATTGTTAAATCCAATGAATGTGTGCTTGAGCCTGAAGAAACGGACGATGAAGGAAATGTAGTCAAAGAAGCTGTTACCGAACCGTTTTTAGGAATTGCTGAAGGCAATATGGTCGCCTTACTGACTGCCGCAATCAAAGAACAGCAAGCAACAATCACAGCACTTGAGGCTCGTATAGCCGCACTAGAAGCCAACTAACAGGAGGAATAAATGGCTAACACATACACATGGGATTTCCCAACACTAGACACAGCCCCTTCTGAAGATGGCTTGTCAGACGTAATCAAAACAATTCACTGGCGCATAACTGCTGTCAGTGACAGTGAGCAAGATGCAGAGGGTAACTATCTGTCAGCATCAGTGTACGGCACTGCGTCACCTGAACTAGACCCAGATAACTTTGTTGCATTTAACAGTGTGACAAAGGACTGGTGCAAAGAGAAGGTGCTTGCTTCACTGGGTCAAACAGAAGCTGACTTACAGGCAAATCTGGACACCCAGATTGACAACCTTGCTAACCCACCTATCGTACAAAAAGTACCTGCTGGTTGGTAAGCGATGGAAATGACCAGCCTCATCGACATGCTCATCGGCCTGTTCGTGGCTGGTCTGGCATGGTTCCTAAAGGAACAGAACGGCGAACAGAAACGCTTGAATATCTTGGTTAACAAGACACGCGAAGAGTACGCAACTCGTGAAGATGTTCGCAACGATATGCGGCAGGTCATGGAAGCCTTGCATCGGGTCGAGGATAAGTTGGATAAGGTTTTGCAAAGGGACTAGGGTATGGCAACAATTACTACAGATCAGCAATTACAAACAGAAGTAGGTGCACTTGCCGGAGCGGGTATTCCTGCTGCAGTTCCTGTAACACAGACCATTGCTTCCAACGAAATACAGGGAACAACCGGTACTCAAATTGCTGCACAACCTACAGTTCCTACTGCAACGGCGGGAACTGCCGGAACAATAGCCCCCCTACCTACTCAGACGACACCTAACTTAGGCCAAGTCGCAACTACCACGCAGGTAACTCCGCAGGTAGGAACGATGCAAGCCGCTCAAATCACTCAGCCTGTTCAGGTTGACATGACTGGGGTACAGGCAGGTCCGTCTGCAGGAGCAATCGGCACAGCAGCAACCCAACAACTAGACCAACGGGCTACCACCCAATATCAAATGAGTCAACTGTTGGGAAGCATCCAGCAAGGTCAACCGATGCCCCCGTGGGCTGCTCCTGCCGTTCGTAAAATCGGCGGTATTATGCAAGCACGTGGATTGGGCGGCAGTTCGATGGCTGCAGCAGCAATGACCCAAGCTGTCTTGGAATCTGGAATCACGATTGCAGCCGACGACGCAAAGAAGTATGCAACGATTCAGCTTGCAAACCTGAACAACGAACAGCAGATGGCTCTGTCCAACGCTGCAACCTTTGCGGCAATGGACAAGGCAAATTTAAATGCTCGTTTGACTTCTGCAGTAACGAACGCACAGTCTCTTCTTGCTATCGAAACAAAGAACCTCGACGCACAGCAGCAGGCCAATACCCTTTCGTACAACGCCCTGACTCAAGCTATTTTCAAAGATGCCGCTGAAGAAAACGCCCGTCAGCAGTTCAACGCAAAGAACGAGTTGCAGGTTGAGCAGTTCTTTCAAGAGTTGGGAAGTCAGGTCGAGACAGCAAACGCTAACCGGGTAGCCGCAATGAACCAGTTCAATGCTGGTGAAGCCAACGCAATGAATCAGTTCAATGCCTCAATGAATGATGCCCGTTCTAAGTTCAATGCAAACATGCAATTTGCTGTAGATCAATCCAACGTTCAGTGGCGCAGACAAGTAAACACGGCAAATACTGCAGCCGCTAACGAAGCCAACCGCCAAAACGTTCAGAACACTTTTAATGCAACACAAAATGCAATGAATAATCTATGGCAACAGTATCGTGACAATGCAGCGTGGAACTTTCAAAAGGGAGAATCACAACTGCAACGGCAGCACGAAATCGGAATCATGGCTATGGAATTTGCAAATAGTCAGAAGATATACGATCAAACACAAAAAGACAACCTAGCTGCCGGAGTTGGAAACTGGATTGCCAAGTGGATTGCAAACGCATAAGTTAGGAAAATAGATGTTTGATTTAGGTAACATTATTAGCACCGTCTGGACTTTCGGAAGTTCGTTGTTTGGTGGTGGAAGAAGCAGCAATCCAGCGGACATGTTTGCTGACGAAGATGCTGGTTTGTATGATTCCTCAACCGCTCTGGGATTTATCAAGAAGGGTGCACAAGCTTGGGTTGAATCAAAAGGCAAGGACGCTCAAGTATTTAGTCAAGCACCAGAAATAGAAAGAGCACGTACTATAAAGCAATTGACTCGCGGTACGGCAGTCGGTCAGGTTCAGATGCCTGAAATGCAACAGCGTCTATATCAAAACCCAGAGGTATCACGATATTGGGAAGCCTTGTACAATTCCCAAAACCCACATCTTCAAAACCTACGTGCAGCAGCAGGACAAGAGGTAACCCCTACTGTTCGGTCTGGACGCAAAACAAAAGTTATTGCAGAAGCGACATTGAAAGGTGAGGTAGGCATATGAGAATAGCACAAGATCAGCCTATGCGTGGTACCATCGAAGCGAAAGATCCCTTCGCACGAGTGCCGCCGGGATATAGCATCACCCAAGACAATCAAAACTACGCTTGGGGTCAGCCCCCTCAAACCGTCGATGCAGAAGAAGCCTTGAACAAAGCTATAGCCAGCCTCAAGGTAAAAAAAGTCAAACGCGAAATGATGAAGATGCTAATCGTCGGTGCCTCTGTCGAGGTGCTTGTCGAAGGATACATCATGCAGGGGTTCCAAGAGGGTCGGTTTAATCCTGACGTTGGTGTGATGATGAAGGGTCCTCTTGCAATGGTAATCGCTGGGATGGCAGAAGAGGAAGGTATTCCGTATCGTTTCTTTGAGAACGACGACGAACTAGAGCGTGACGAAATGGACGACGATACATTCTTCCAGATGATGAAGCAAAACAATCCAAGCATGTTTGCTTACGTTAGCGAACAGATTAACGAGGAAATTCGGCGTGGCTACATACCAGAAGAACCAAAGCCGGAAAGCTTTATGAATATGAAACCGACGAAAGAAGAGGCTGAATAAGATGGGTATTGGTGCAGCATTCGCTACTGGCCTTATCAAGGGCTTCACACAGAACATTGAAAAAGAAGAAGCAAGACGTTTAGCTGAACAGGCTAAAGTTGACAGAATTGAAGAATTGGCAATTCAAGCAAGCTGGGATCCTAAAAAAGATACCAGCGGCATATTTACTCTGATTAAATCCGCTCGTCAAAAGTTTAATGAGCGTGAGCCTATTGGCCCGTTTGGTCGCGCAACCGACGGGATAGATTTGGATCTTGCAAAGATGCAAAGTTCTTTGCAGAGAGCATCTGATTACGAAGCACAAATTGGTTCTTACGGGTTTGACTACAACGTTTTTGGAAAAGGCGGTAAAGTAGAAAGTCCACTTGCTCTGAACTCTATGTATCGATCTCTTTCTTCAAAAGAACAGTCTGGACTAAAGAATCTTACGGCACCACAGTTGAGTGCTTTCATAGGAACGATTCAAACACACATGAATATCCTTACCAATGAATATGATGCTGAACTAAAAAGAAACGGTGGTGATATTAATTTAGTTTCGTGGAATCCTGCAAAAACATTTAAGAATATACAGCCCTACCTTGATCAGCTTTTAGCTTTAAAAACGGGGGTTATGAAACCAGAGGGTGCTGATGAGAATGTCGCATCTGGTGCATCTGCAATCGTATCTACAGACGAGTTATCTAGAACGGTCGATAGTAACGGATCTATACGCCTAACTATAAATTTTAACGATGAAACTTACGGTAATGCGTACGGACAATTAGCAGATGGTCTAGGTATAGAGCGAAACAAATTTGCAGAGGTGTTCGATTCACAGCTTGCTAACATAACTGGATTTGACCTGAGTAGAAAAACAAGGGCATTAAATGGTGCAGCCACAATCATCAATACTTTTGGCAGGGACTTGAACTTGGATAGTGAAAGTCCAAACTTTAATTTGATGGAACAAGCAACAGCAGAAGATATTTTAAGTAAGTTGCGTAATGCTACAAACAACGATCCGATTGCAATGCAGGTAGCACTTGCTTTGATGGTTCCCTTGACAGATTGGGACCCAAGCAGTGGAAATATAAACGTGAAGGATGTGAGCACAACTAATAGACTGTATGGTGCCAGATTGTTAATAAGTCGTAATGCAAAAGAAGAAGACTTCAATAAAATTAAAGAACGGGATGTTGAAGTAGGTAATACTATTGTTGAATTAAAGGATTACGTTAAACTACTGCAAGATCAGGTAGCAAAAGCAGGTGAGGGTAAATCTCCCCCTATTATTGCTGGCAAAGCCTACCTTTTAATTGCTGCAGGTAAGGCTGTTGCAAGAAGTCTTTTAGGTAGAAACGACAGTGATTTTTGGGGAAGTAAAGACAGCGAATTTATAGATGCAAGCTTCGTCACTCAATATGGCCCATCAACTATGGTGGTATCTCAGTCTGAAGTTGCTAATTTATCAACTGACCCTGACGGCGATCCTGTAAAATACGTCACAAAAGAAAGGTTGGCGGAACTCAATGCAGGTATTAAAGCAAAGTATAATGAGGGTTATAAAAGATACTTAAAGCAATCTAATGGAGATGAAAGTTTTGCAGAGCAGCAAGCTATACAGTTTGCAAAACTAGAAGCATCCCGTATTGCTCTTGCTTTCCAGATGGCACGTGCGGCTGATCCGTCTGGTCGTTTGTCTAACCAAGACATTGATGCTCAGTTGGTTAGATTAGGAAGCAACTGGGACACTCCTGAAATTGCTATTGAACGAGCAACTCTAGCATTAAACCAGTTTCAGCGTCAGAAAGATCAATACTCATATATCATACAGATTGCGGATTCATCTGGTCGTGCTACTCCTCTATCCAAAAAACAAATTAAGGGTGCGTATACCTTTATGCAGCTTTCAAAAAAAGCAGGATATCGGACTCCTATGACGGCTGCAAGCGGAATGAAGCCGGAAGAAGGAGCCGTACCAACCTTAAGAGATACGAAACTCTGGTATTGGGATTCCATGACCAATACAATACGCACACGTGATCCGCAAAATAAATACAAAACTGTACAGGATGCTACTCCAGAAGAATTAGAAACATGGAAAAAGAATGCCCCAGATGCGTGGAACATGTGGGCACAAACTCAAGAGCAAGTCTAAAGGATACGTACTGTAATGGTTCTTCAAAACACACAACAAGAGAACATAGACGACATTTCTGCAATGACTGTAGCAGGCGAAATTCCCGCTTCTGTTGCAGAAACAAATTCTACTTTAGATAAACCGAACTCTTTTTATCGGAATGTTGAGACTGCCCGTGATAAAGCCTTGCGTCCTGTAGGTAAGGCTGTTGCAGAGACCGGTATTCTTGGTAAAGGAATTCGTACGCCTTTAGAAAAACGTGCTGACATAGCGGCAGAAACACAGCAGGCAGAACGCCCCGTTACTTTAGATATGACTGCCTTCAAGGACATGATTGTTGCTGGACAAGTAGATGAAGTAGATGTCGATAGCCTACAAGGGGCACTATCTATTGTTAACAATCCGTCCATGCTGTCGTCAATGGGCTTAAACGAGCAGCAAAAAGAAGAAGAACTAAAATCTGCAAACGACTTATTACAAGGTTCGTACAGCTACTACAAGCAACAGTACGAATCACCAAAAGTTGCACGTCGGTTTACGGATGAATTTGGTGATTTTGAGCCGACTGTAGAAAAGGAAGCGGACCCGCTTCTTCATTCCGAACAGCGCAAACAGTTTGACTCTTCAAAAGCTATCAGCGTGATTACAAGCGGTAAGTTTGCTACAGACAGAGCAGGTAACGAAACAGGTCTTTCTAGAAAAGAACAGACTATCTTAGAGCAAATTATGGTCGATGGTGTTAGTACCCACGACTTTATGGACATGGTTATCGAAAGAATAAACGATGGGTATATTCGTTCTAACGCACAATTTTTAGGGGACGCAGCACTTAGCTATGTTCCAGCGGGTGTTTCCGCAGGTGCGTACTATGCGGCTAAAGGCATTGGAAGCATGGTAGGTATAACAGACTCAATTCAGTGGAATGAGGCGTGGAAAGCTACAGAAGGATACCGCAACAAAGTACAAGAAACTTGGGATAAAACTCTTTCAGATAGTGTGGCTATCCAAGACATAAACGAAACTTGGAATGAGTTTATTCGTGACAGACTAGAGGAAAAACGACAGGCTGGCGAGATTAACGACGAGACATACAACAGGCTAATATCCGTTAAAGTACCGCAAGCCGACGGAACAGAGAAAGATGCACCCATAAACTATCTGTCTGACGAAGATGTTTATCAGGTAATGAATACGGCAACAAACCTGTTTAGTAAAAGTGAAAGATTTATGCTATCTTTTGTAGAAGCTGCCGGTTTAGTAACCGCTGACTTAGGAACAAAAGCCAAGAAAAGCCTAAAAGTATATGACGACTTAGTTGAAGATGTTCAAGCTATACGTAAGGCTGGCGGGGCAGTTGCTGATAAGATAAAAGACGTAGATGACGTTGGGGCATTCTTTATTTTAAAGCACGACAATGATTTTCGTGATCTTTTGAAAAAGTATAATGAAAAAGACGTATTGCGCGGTATAGACATGAATCAATCGCGGGTCGGTTTCAAACGCCTAAAAGACGGCATCAACGATACTGACATGAAAATTCGTGACTTGGAAATGAAAAAGGGATTTGATCTATCGCGTCCGTCCGTCGAATACTTAGAATTAACTCGTAAAAGGGAATCCCTTACAAATCAGTTGATCAGGGCAAAGTTGCTTAATAACATGCCTGTAAGCGTTATTTGGCAGGGGGTTAAAGATACTACCCTATTGTCAGTAGCCCAATACAATGCCGGTGAACTTCTTACTGATGCGTTTGATGGTGACAGGCTAACTGCAGAAGCTATGGGAAGCATAGGATATCTAACAGTAGGTAAGGGTGGTCTTTTCATCACTGGAAAAATGCTGAACTATGCGAATAGTGCTGCAGGAGACTTGACTAATCAGCTTGCGATAGGCATTGAAAGTCTGATTGATGTTGCTGGGTATGAAAAATTAACTGGCAGAAGCATAGGAGGTTTGCTTTCAGATGCTGATGTAACAGCGTACGCTAATCTCCTACGTCAGAATGGAATGAACGTAGGCTCTAAAGAAATCCGTGCTTTAAATTATGTTAGAAAGCTGTCAGCGCGGCTAACGCCTGAAAACAGGGATCAAGTAGCAAGATACGCTCGAACCATGCGGGAAGCACAAGAAAAAATACTTGCTATGTGGGACCCAGAGGATACTGAAGGTTTAGCCCGTGCTCGTCAAACATTTTCTCTTTCTACTGCTTCTCTAACTAACTTGAGTTGGATGAGAGCGTCAGAGCAGCTTGCACTTGGTAAAATAAGTGCTAAAGAACTTACGTCTTTGACCAATGTAAACGAAGCACAGACCTTACAAAACTTTCGTGCATTTACCTTACAACAAGGAAGCGAGTTTGTAGCCCAGCTAGAATCTCAACTAAAGAATGCTAACATAACAGACGTCAAATCTCGTAAGATTATTTCAGACTACATTGGTGTCTTGAAGCAGGGCTTGGCAACTAGCCAAGAACACCTCAATGCGGACGGAAGAGATTTAAGCGAAAAGGTTATGGACGCAAGGGACCTGCTTCTAAGCAGTCGGTTTACCAACGCAGATCATAGTGTAATTTCCCGCCTAGAAGAGGTCCACCTCGATGTGCAGAGACGCTTAAACCCAGAGTTGGACGAACTAGCAGAAGCAAATAAGCTTGCCACTCAGCGTATGGAAATGCACACAGAACGGGCGAAAGATTTAACTAAGTTCAACCTGAACTACGGTACAGGACTTCGCCTCGCACGAGGATGGGAAAACCTAATTGGTGGATTTCTTACAGATGCAAAGAAGACGGCCCGTCGTGGTTTTATTGACTTAGACAAAAAAGCCATCTCTGAAGAAAAGTCAGTAGATGTCACTGACCTTGTTCGCCGCATGTTTCGTATTGCAAAAGATGAAAATGCACCTAGCACGAGTTCTGCGCTAGGAGAGTTCTTTGGTCGAGACAGTGCATTTTTTGCTGGCAACTTAGGTAAAAGGGCACGTAAAGCTTTTAATGAAATGGCTAGACGTGAAATAGACAAGCTACCAAACACCACCTTTGAAAAGATGAGACTTCGCCATTCCACGCCTGTGTTTAGCGATGGAACAAAAAATGATGAGTTTATTAGTGAAGATGTTTCACCACTAGAGATAGTAATTTGGCACTCAGAAAACGGAGAGTTAGGTGCATTCAAAGCACTACCCGGAGAGGTTATGGACGTAGTTTCTGCTTTTGCAGAATACGGCGCACGGATAAGAAATGATAGCTTATCTGCGCGGTACTTTGAGTTTGTTACAGAAGCAAAGGAAATAATTCCACAAGAGTACAGAGATGAGTGGGATTCTGCTGCACGAATATATCAAGCAGAATGGTGGGATAGAATTCGCCTAAACGGACCCATTACTAAAACTTTTGCAAAAAACGGTGTAACAACAGTGGGTGCAAGGGAAAGGGCTGCTGATAACGGCTCTGACTATTTGAACTTTGAAGACTTAGATGTCAACGAGGTATACGGTACGGAAATAAACACGTCTATCTTTACTAGAAATTATAAGGGTAATGACAATCCTGTAACCATGTTAAATAACTTTGTTGGACAAGTTAGCAAGGCTATTTCTGGAAATAATAAAGCTACCACAATAAATGAAATTGGTGTGCAATTTAATACTATGCTACAAGAACTGGCTAGTAGAGATGAAAAAGGAAACGCTGTATTTAGAGCAGATAGCCCTGAAGACATTGCAAGACTTCGAGCAATATCTGGATATCTTTCTGCCTACATATATGATGCGTGGGGTAAGGACGCTCAAAGATCTTTAAAAGCAATAACCTCTGGGCAAACAGAAGTTGTAGGGGCGTTTGGCGCAGTAGATGTTCCGTCAGCGTTTCCTTCTATAAACGTAGATGACTTAGAAAACTTACAGCAAGCTTTAAGATTTCCTGTACGATACGCAGATGGCTCTAGTGAAATGATTAATATCGTGGATTTAGGTGGGATACTCGAAACAAACAACAGCATTTTCCACGAACTATCCAACTCTAAAGCATTTGCACAAAAGGTTGTAGAACTACGCGCCGATGTAGTTGGCAAGGTAGAAGCGGCAGCAACCGAAGCCGTAAGAAACAAAAGAATACTGCAAGTCGGACAAGACAGTGTGATTAAAGCTTCTAATATTCCTATAGACAAGCCTGAAGATTTTCTTATGAATGTGTTTAATATAGGTGAGGGCGGACTATACAGAATCCAAGACATGAAGAGAAACGCCCTTATAAATCTGGTAGGTGCAAAGAAGTTCAAAGAGGGTGGAGGAGATGTCATCAGCCTTACCGTTAATGTTGATGGACAAGACGTAAACGCCGTAGAAGTTATTGATCAGGCATTCCGTAGCATGGTCATCAACGGTATGATGAACGTTGCAAAGCTTAAAACTCAAGAAGGAAAAACTCTACTGGGATTGCCAGAAGGACAGAAAGTTCTGAAAACCTTCGATGCACCAGCAGAAGGAGCTTTACTTTTTGAGGGTGAGCAGGGGGCTATCTTTAAGAAAAATCTAACAGCGTTGCTTGTTGGAACAGAATCCCTTTCTTACAATATTCCTACAGAAAAACAGATGAAAGACGCGGAAAAGTGGGTTGATGCTATCGAAGGTGTATTTGACTTTTTGGCTTCACAAGCAAAGACTGATCTTACCCGCGTCGAAATAGGCAACCTATTCCGCCCTCTCACTACTAACTATGCCATGTCTCGTGGTTTTAGTTTGATGCGAAATCAAGTCAGTGTTCCGTATGTGTCCGGCGAACTAGCTTTATCTATTGCCACCGCTGCTGGAATTGATATGATGAAGATGGCAGCAACTAGCAGAGAAAACGCAGAGTTTGTTCTTAGGGTTATGGAATATCCACAAAGTATGACTAAGAAGGACTTTGAAAAATTTGGAAGTGCAACATTTGACTTCGTATACACAGAGATGTCAAGACTAGGTTTGAATATGGTTGACTATCTTCCAGAAGGAACACCTGAAGACATACAGAAATACTTTACGGCACAACTAATTCCCGGAGATACAGAAGGATGATGAAAACATATTACAACGGACAACGCAAGGGTATGATGTATGGTGGTATGTCTCGTCGCAAGCCGATGATGTACGGCGGTACAGCAACCAAGCCCCGCAAAAAAGCACAGATGGGTGGGATGATGCAGTCTGCGCCTATGATGCAACCACAGAAACAAGAGAAACCGACCCAGATGCAACCTATGGGTATGTCAATGAATATGGCAAAGGGGGGTATGGCAAAGTCAAACAAGAGTGGTAAAAGAAAATTTGCAGCACTTGCTCCGCCTTATGATAAGGTAACTTATGCGGATAAAATTGCCGGTGCCGCAGGTATCGTAAGAGATAAAGACGGAAATCCAGTACGAGACAGAGACGGAAATCCTGTACGCAGCGGAATGATGTACGGCGGAAAGGCAAAGACTCGTGGCTAGGAAGGTTATTCGTGCACCAGAGGGCTACCACTGGATGAAAAAGGGCAAGGAGTTTGTCCTAATGAAAAACCCCAAAGACGGCTACAAGCGTCATCGGGGTTCGTTTTTGAATGCACGATTCGAGGTAATCAAGGAACACAAGAAGTCTTGACTACTTAAATATATTGTCTCGATTTATCCAACATCTCATTTCCCATCGATCTGAGATATCTAAGCAGGGATGCTATAGAGTGTGCACCTTCATACTCTGGCATCCCTGAATTCATTACGGACTCTAAATCTTCTGGCGTAACGCCATCCATATTTAGTTCGATATTGCCGTCTTGTTTTAGGTACGCTGTAAATTGAAATAGATTAGCTTTGTGCTGCTTCTTTGCCATTGACGTTCTCTAGTTCTTGAATTGCTAGGTTGTAACAGTCGGCTCTAAATGTGAATCCGTTTGCCGGATCGACATCCCCTCTGTTGTATCGTGTAGCCTTTTTATAAAACGTTTCTTTTGGTATCTCTCCCAAAATCCAAGCCTTGCTGTGATCTGTAAGGATGCGGACAAAGACATAGCTGTCGCAGTCTTGCTTCGATCCGTGTGCAGCCACAGAGCAATCATAGTTTGGAGATGGCGTAGTATTGCACCGCTTGGTCTTTACGTCGACACGTCGGTTTCCTATCAACAGGTCAAAGTCCTTACTGTTGACAGGCTCACCGCCGACGTACTCCTCAACGATTATTTCTCCGATTGCCCCAACCACATTGCTGAGACTGCCCGTGATGCTGCCCTGTAGATTACCTACAGAGGCAGCTTTCTTTTTGGCACGAGAAATAATATCAGGCGTTATCTTGATTTGTATCAACAGACTCTTCCTTTACAGACGAAACCAACATGTTTGTGAAGGCAGATTGTGCCGTACGTAGTTGGTCTATACCAAACTGCGCCTGTGCAACCTTACCATTCAAATCACGAATCTGATTGACGATGTACTTCTGTTTGTCCTCTAGGGTGTCAAACTCGTATTCTGTTCCATCGATTACGATGATGTCTTTTTGTTCTTCAGACATTACTTTCTTCCTTTTCTCTAGGTAACCAAAATTCTGCCTCTGACCCACAGTCTTTGCATTCCAGAAACGTAATCATAGAATAGTAATTATTGTCTTCTAAGTCAACATCACTGTTCCAAATCATTTCACCTTTACAATGCCAGCAACTCACTTGCCTTCTCCTTCTTTGGCTTCTTTCTCTTTTAGTTTCTGCCATTCCGCATAGCTAGGATGGCTGCGGGGTGGGTTGTACTGAACCCAACCGTCACCCCGCTTCCAAACCAACTTACTCATGCTGCGTTCAAATCCACTACTTCACAGACACCTGCAGTACAAGCCAACTCACGTGAACCGCTGGTATTGTCTTCCTTCTCGAAGTCAGTCAGCTTTTCCCAATCGATCTTGACATCTTTATAGGTCTGCATCCACTCGTTGTACTCATCCACATCGATGTCCTGATACGGAGCCTGTTGATAGGTGTGGTCACTGTGAGGAAGGAACGAGACACCAGACGCAACGTCAAAGTTTTCGTATACCCACGCACCGACTTCCATCCATTCGTGTTCCTTTACCGTGATGGTAACAGATGGCTTGTGCTCACACCAATGTAAGGCATAGGTCTTCCACAATTCTAGCTGCTCGATAGCTGTCATCTGAGTTCGTGTAACTGCACCGTCAGGCGACTTCATCGGGAACGAAAAGACAGTCGTAGAGTCTGGCTTCATCATGTCACGCTCGTTGTGTACGCCGGTTTCGATCAGGAACTGCGTCAGGGGGTCTTTGTTGTCACCACGAACAGTACGGATGTAATAATCGTTGTGTCGTGCATGGATGCCACTAGCTGCATCTACCAATTGCGATACGGTTCCTGACGGCTTTACGCAGGTGATTGCTGCGCTGACAGGGATACCAATCTCCTCTGCAATACGTCGGTTTGTTTCTACAGCGGTTTCCCGCATCTCTTCGAGCCAACGCTTGCTATCCACGTTCTTTGAAAGAAGCGGATGATCCATGATGCCTGTCAGGGACACACCCAACAAACGCTCATCTTCCGTGTTCTTCTTCCAGATGTTACGAAGGTACTTGAAGTCTGTCAGAGTAGACTGCAGGGTTCCCAAGACTGTTGCCAAGCGTACCTTATCTTTGAGGTCTTGAAGGGAGTCGGTTTCACGAACAACTACCTCAGACAGATTACAAAACTGGTAACCACGCAAGATGATTTCAGAACATGGGTTTGTTCCCCACATGTGACCTGTCTCACGACGACCGTTACGAGCAACATGTTTGTCGGCTGCTTCACGGTTGAACATGCCACGCTCACCAGACTTGCTATCGTACAGGGCAAGCCACTCTCGCATGAACGTACCCATCTCAGGCTTTGTCTTGTAGGCAACTGAGTTGTTTGCCAGCGCACGTTGTGGCTCAGACTCCCACCACATACCAGACTTGGCGTGTGCCATCTGATCGTCGTTAAGGTTCGACAGGCTAATCAGAGCAGAGCGACGAACACCCCCTACGACTACGATCTCTCCAATCTTACACATGAGATCGTGGCACTCGATTGGAAACAGACGGCGACCACGTGCCTTCTTGAATATTTCAACAGTAAAGTTAAACAGATCGACAAGGGGTTGTGGTCCGCTTGCACGACCACCCATAACCTTCAGGCGTTCCCCTGCAGCCCGAACACCGGACACATCCCACGAAGGAATCTGTCCTGCATAGAGCAACGCAATCAACTCGCGCAGTGCCTTTGCCCATCCCGGTTTGCTATCCCCTACTTTAATTACAGTATCGGACTTATTAAAATTATCAGATATAGTAGGTAGCCTATCGACATTTTCTCTCTCCACACTAAAACCAACGCCTGTACCACACATCAAAATATACATACATTCATCGAACGCACGAGGGCTATCTACAGGAATGTAGCTACAATTGTAGCCACACACTGCGTCACGGTCTAGGGCTTGACCAGCAGTCATCATTGCTCTCATAGAAGGCATGATACGCAGATTGAGGATAGCCTCTTCGAGTTCGTTTCTCAGTGAACTGTCCAGCTTATAGCCGTGCTTGTCGTGCACATAAG